>Ga0210394_10000055_pt1 | contig 276387 bp, 244 predicted proteins | sample IncBWC12MmetaG_FD_160121 | JGI IMG/M metagenome (GOLD analysis project Ga0210394, IMG submission 160121) | Forest soil microbial communities from Barre Woods Harvard Forest LTER site, Petersham, Massachusetts, United States - Inc-BW-C-12-M | ecosystem: Environmental > Terrestrial > Soil >... | reverse complement strand
CCGCGTGATGTAGTTAGTGCTCAAATTATTCTTCAAAGGGCTCGGATAAGTCCTTCAAACCGTAACGCAGCGTAAGTAATCGCAAGCGTGGTTTGAGAAGCCGTCGCGTTTACGCGGCGGAGAAGTCACCAATTTCGCCGACTCGCTACGTTTGGCTTTACCCGTGAAAACAATGGCGGTAGGCGAGTACATCTCCTCCAGCTTGTCCGCGAGGTTGCCCGACAAGATGGCCCAGAAGCGATGAACTTCCTTGCGAATGTCCTCCGATGAAATCTTCGTCATATTTTGGCTGAAGAATAGCACAGGCTTGCATGCTGTTGGACGATCTCAGCGGATCCAGCATGTTTTCGAAAGACCGCCCGGTGCTGGGCCAGATTCACGTAGTTCCCGCGGTAATTGGCCCAAGACCTGCTCGCCGGCATCGCTTTCATTAGCCTATCCCCGAATCGGCTGCTACAATGCGGCCATGGCTGATTGGCGGCAAATTCAGGCGCGTATTCGCAAGGCGAAGAACAGCGCCGACGCACCGGCAAAACTTTCCGAGCTGTACCAGCGCACACACGACGCGATGGTGGCCTGGGAGCTGGGAGCCGTCGCAGAAAAAGCCGAACGAAACGAGGACGCCGTGAAGTGGTACACAATTGCAGCGGAACGATTCCGCCGCGCTGATTGGAAGAAAAAGGCCGAGGAAGCTCTGGCGCGATTGGGCGCGCCGATTCCCGTGGCGGGAGCTAAACCGAGTCCCGAGCCTACGTTTGCAGCAGCAAACATCACTGAAACCGAGTCGCGCGACCACGACAGCGGCCCGGGAGATTCAGAAGAGTCGCAACCGCGCTTGGCGCTCGGTGAGATTCCAGAAGACTCGGTGGACTACACGGGCGATGCGATCGAAGTTGAGGTTGTGCATCTTTCCGATGCCACGCCTCCCACAGGCGCAGGCGTGGCCGACACCGATGCAAACGGCAAGAAAAAACGCCGCCGCGGACGCCGGGGTGGCCGTGGCCGCCGTCGCAAAGGCGCTCCCGCCCCAGCCGGCTTGCCTTCGCAAGCATACGCGGAGTCTAGCGCCGCTCTCGTGCCATCGTCGACGGCACAGCCTACGCGAGCACCGGCCCCGCGATTTCAGCCATCCCCTCGGCCTTCCCCTCACACGGAAACCTTTGAGCGCGTTCCGGCCGCTGCGATTGCGCCGCATGAACCGGAATCCGGCGTGCACGCCGAACAAGCCGCTCCCATGCTGCCTTCCGAACGCACCGCGCACGGCCGCGCGGGCGATCCGGCCCTGGCTTCGCGCATGTCCAAACTCGAATCCATGCTGCGCCGCCTGGTTTCCAGCCCGCTGCATCGCCTGGACGAATCGGATTCCGCTCCGGCTGGTCCGGGAGTTTTCCTGCTTTCGGATTCCGATCAGATCACTTCCTATTATATCGAGGCTTGCCAGACGCTGCGCGTCGGCCTGGGAAATCTCGCGCGCGGCAGCGGACGCAGCACGACCAAACCCGTTCGCGGCGGGCGCCCGTCCTTTGACAGCGGCCTGAAGACGAAACTCGCCGAGCATTTGGGAATAGGCGAAGCGAAAGTCTCGCAGTATCTGAAGGACCACTGCGTGGTCCGCTGGATCCAGCTCGACGACGATGCTCCGCATCTGGCGCATTTCGCGATCGGTGTTCTGCGCACCCCCCTCAATCTGGACTGAAAACAGCGCTAAAACATAGTCCGGCTGGTACTTCGGCCTCTCCATTGGCTGCTCCTGGTTGCCATTCAGCCCCCAAATTGCACCTTTAGACGCACCCTCCTAGACGTCCACTTAGAAATCATGCAAACCTTGGTACTGTAACTGGTTACGGATGAGTGTCATCCGTCGGGGCAAACCTTCGGGGGAATCGAAGGGCTGGTCGGCGTTGGTTCGAAAGGGAGAGGTGGAATTATGGCGAACGCGGTGAGTACGAAACTTTGGAAATCATTTGACTGGGCGCTGTGTAAGACGGCCGGCGTCACTTACAACACGATTCAGTACTTCAATAAATTTAATCCGAACCCTTCTTTCACGCCGAAGTGGTCCGATAAGCCGTTGCTGAAATCATGGGAGAAATCCAAGCCGACGCTTGGCTGGCCGCGTACTACGGATTCGCTCTGCCCCGATTGCGTGCGCGAAGCTCGCGATCTGATCATCAACGGGAAAAAGGACTGGACTGACCTCGTGCATGAGAAGGTCGGCGAAATCAAGGCGCAGATCATCGAGCGCGATGGCCAGGTCTGGATGGTGAAAGAATGCGCCATTCACGGCAAATTTGAAGACTTGATGGCCGTGGATGCCAAGTTCCTGGAATGGATTGAGAAGAATTTCCCCGGACGCGACATTCCGGCGCACAACGACGAAGGCCTGCATCGCCACGGTTCCAGCACGGTTCGCCACGGCCGCGGTTCCGTTCTTACCGTGGACCTCACCAACCGCTGCAACATGATGTGCGATCCCTGCTTCATGGACGCGAACCAGGTGGGCTACGTTCACGAACTGAGCTGGGAAGAAATTCAGGAAATTTTGGAGAACGCCACCAAGATCAAGCCCCGCCGTCAGATGTCCGTGCAGTTTTCCGGCGGCGAACCCACCATGCACCCGCGCTTTATTGATGCGGTGCGTTACGCGCGCAAAGTGGGTTACAACAGCGTGCAGGCGGCGACCAACGGCATCGAGTTCGCCAAGAGCAAGGAATTCTGCAAGGCAGCTTTCGAAGCAGGCATGCGTTATGCGTACCTGCAGTTCGATGGCATCGGCAACGACGCCAACAGCCACCGCCAGGTCGGCAACCTGTTTGATGTGAAGCTTCGCGCCATCGAGAACATGCACGAAGCCGGCATCGAAATCGTGCTGGTCACCACCATCGTGAACAACGTGAACAACGATCAAGTAGGCCCGATCGTGAAGTTCGCCATGGAAAACCCCAAGAAAATTTCCTTCGTGTCCTTCCAGCCCGTTTCCTTCACCGGACGCGACGAGGAAATCACTCCGGAACGCCGTATCCGCCAGCGCTACACGCTTTCGCACTTGGCAAAAGATGTCAGCTCGCAAGTGGGCAAAGTCGAGCCTACCCGCGACTGGTTCCCGATTTCCTTCATCAGCACGTTCGCGGGCTTCTCCGATTTGGTACACGGGCCAGATTCGCAGTGGGGTTCGCTCTCCTGCGGCTGCCACCCGAACTGCGGCGTCGGCACAGCGTTGATGATCAACAAGGAAACCAAGGAATGGGCGCCGGTCCCGCGCTTCCTGAACGCGCAACAATTGACCAAGGACGTCGCGGCAATTACCGACGCAGCGCGCGGCAAGAGATTCTCCAACTTCATGATGGCGATGGCCGTCTTGAAGAATTACAGTCCTTTCCAGGGGCCGCCCAGCTTGCGGCTGAAGGATCTTTGGAAGAAATTCGATAAGACGTACGCGCTTTCTGGAAACGCGGACAAGAAATACGGTAAGGTTTCAGGCGACCGCACGTTCGAAGATGCCATGAAGCGCCGCAAGGAAGATCCTTGGAACTTCCTGTTTATCGCCGGCATGTGGTTCCAGGACCTTTTCAATTACGATTTCCGCCGCACCGAAATGTGCATCATTCCCTACGCCACGCAGCAGGGTGAGATTTCCTTCTGCGCGTACAACACCGGCGTGGGCTGGCGCAAAATCATCGAGAACATGCACAAGAACGCGACCGTCGCCCAGTGGTACAAGGAACACGGCAAGCACGACGTCTTCGCCAAAGGCAAGAAGGTCAATCTGGAGAGCTACGAGCACTCGCTCCGCATTGATTCCGAAGACGCCGCGCGCGTTCGCCACCTGGAACACGACATTCCGGTGACCGCGGCCGAAGAAGACCGTATTCGCCGCAAGAAGGCGTTCGAAGAGGCCGCCAAGGTTCGCCGCATTTACGAAGAGCTCGTGCTGAAGAAGTCCACCGAGCCCGTCGTGCAGATTGGCTCGATGCAGCAGATCCTCAGCGCGGTTCCCGGCGTAGCGGTGAAGCCAGTGCAGATCGCCCCGGCGAATGGCAATGGCCACGCCAACGGTAACGGCACAGCCAAAGTCGAAAAGCCCGAAGCTGAAGCAGCAGTAGCCGGCGACTAACGCAACCATCTCCGCAGGGTAAGCAAGCCCAACAGCCCCGGCGCAATCCGGGGCTGTTGTGTTGTTGGACTAGCGCGCTTCAGCGCCGCAACTGGGGCAGGAACTAATTCTTCCCTCGGGTGTCAGAATATTGCAGGGGCAACCCTCTGGATGAGAACGGTCCTGCAATGGTCGGACTTCCTGGTGACACTCGTCGTAGCGCTCTCCTGTCTTGGTCTTCCTGCTTTGCTTGCGCTGCGTTGGATTTCGCGTCCATCGGAAAACGGCTTAGACTGGGGTCTGCGGCCGCGGCCATTAGCGGTGGGAATCGCACTCATTGTGGTATTCGTCTGGATGTTGCTATTCAGCTACGTCTATAGGAGTGCAGCCCTTTGGACCGACTGGTACGACTAACTCGCGAGGCTTTTCGAGCTATAATGAATTCCCCGTTGAACCGCAAAGGAGTTTGATTTTGCCCATTTACGAATACGTTTGCGATGATTGTAACGAGCGCTACGAGCGCATCGTGCTGAGCCAATCACAGGCGATCACCTGCCCGAAATGTTCGAGCGCGAAACATACCATTCAGCTATCGGTCTTCGCTTCGCCATCGAACGGAAAATCCGCCGCCGGCCCTTCCTCGTCCTCCAGCGGTGCTGGCGGCTGTTGCGGAGGCGGTGGCTGCGGCTGCCACTAGGGTACTGGCTGCGAATCAATCCTGCCGGATTGGTGCGAGAACAACCACGCCGCGAGACCCGGCTCGCCGAATGCCACGTCCCACACGTCGTGCCCGATGCTGGGATACTCCGTGTACTTCGGAGCGCCGCCAGCCTTGCGCAGTTCCGCGACCCATTCCCGCGCGCGTGTGACCGGCACCAGCGGATCTTCCTCGCCTTGAAATATCCAAACCGGAACTTTCGCCACGCGTGGAATCATGTAGGCATCGCCGTATCCGCATAGCGCAATCGCTGCCGCAAATCGCTCCGGCGCGACCGAAAGCGCCGCCCACAGGCCTTCGCCGCCCATGGATTGACCCACAACATACTCGCGCGCGCGATCAATGCTGTACTGCTTCTCGATCGAATCCAGAATCTCAAGCGCCAAGCGGATCGCCACGGGCGGCGTATTGGTATGCGGCCGCGCCCATCCCTTGGTTGCATCCACCTGTGGCGCGAGCACAAACGCGTGATACTTCGCCTGATTTTCCGGCGTGGTCCAGAAGTGCGAGCCTGCGGAATTTCCGCCCGCCAGCTGCGAAAAATTATCCGCACCGCGCCCCGCGGCGCCGTGCAACCATAAGACAATGGAATATTTTTTCGCGGTGTCGTAATCCGGCGGCGCAAACAGGCGATAGGCCATGGCCTCGCCGCTGGGGCTACGGTAGGAACCAGCTGTGAATCCGGCAACCGCGGCATCCGGCGCTTGCGCGGCGTGGGCTCGCAGGGGAAACGAAAGAAAGAGAATTAACAGAGCCAGCCTGCGGCGCGCAAAACTGTGCGCGGGATCAAGCATCAACCCAAAGCGCGAGCGCGGCGCTCGCGCTTCGCTCCAAGCGCTCTTGATCCGTCGCGGAAAATGCATTCGCCTCCTCGCTCTCCACGTCAATTGTGCCGATGACGCGCGAATCCCGCGGATCCAGAATAGGAATGATGATCTCCGAAAGCGTGCTGCCAAACGCAGTCAAGTAACGTGGATCGCTGTGCACATCACCCACCACAACGGGCGACTTCTCCCGAATCGCCGAGCTCGTCAGTCCCTTGGTCACGGGAAACGTGGGATACGCGGGCGCGCCCGGGCCGCTCCACGCAATGATCGAAACCAGCTCGGCGTTGACATCGTAAACTCCCACCCAACGATACCGACCAAGCGCGCGAATTGCGTCGGCGATTTGCCGCGCCCGCTCGTCACGCGCTCCCGCGTTCGACGCAGCGGAGCGAATCCTACTTAGCGTCTCTTCCATCGCCATTTCGCGAATACTCCAGCACATTCTGCGGCGGCAGGAGGCCCGCATGCAATCGAGGGTCTGGGATCGGCGCGCCCGGCACCACGGGCAAGGGCAGCACGCCGGCCCAGATCGGCAGCTTGTAATCCTCTTCGTCATCTTTCGGCGGGCCGGTGCGCACCTTGGCCGACACCTCCTGCAGCGGCAACGCCAGCACCGACGTCGCTTTCAATTCCATCTCCGTCGGCGGCCGGACATCATCCCAGCGCCCCCGCACAATGTGATTCGTAAACGCTTCCAGCACGCGATTCTTTGCGCCGCTATCTTCCACCGGCATCGCGCGGCCCAGCATCACTACCGACCGGTAATTGGCCGAATGGTGGAAAGCCGAGCGCGCCAGCACCAATCCATCCAGCAGCGTCACCGTGACGCACACTTGCACGCCGCCCGCGAGCGTTCGCAACATCCGGCTGGCCGACGAACCGTGCACGTACAGCGTGTCGCTCACGCGCGCGTAGTTCGTGGGAATCACGAACGGCTGGCCATCCACGACGAAGCCAACATGGCACACGAATCCCTCATCAAGAATCCGGTACACCGTTTCGCGATCGTACTTGCCGCGGTCGGGTAGGCGCTGAACTTTGGTGCGTCCTGTGGGGCTGAATGGTTCGGTCATGCATCGAGCGTAAATCGCCGCGCCATTCGCCGCAAGTGCCAATCTGGATGGCTGCGGTGGGCGAGCATTCGGCTCGCGCTCGCAGAAGTTACTGTCGCGGTGGCTCCGCAGCGGTCGCAGGCTTTGCAGGCGGAGCGATGTGCACCACGCGAAATCCAGTGTAAGCCGGATCCGCAGCGCGATACTGCGCTTTGCCATCCGCGGGGCGGTCGGCGCTACCGCCCAGCGTCTTGCCCGAGCCGTCCGCGGCAACCACCCACTCCGCCACATTCCCGCCCAGGTCGAACACCAGTTCCTCGCCTTCATCTCCTTCAGCCGCAAAACTTCCCACCTCGCGCAGCAGCGGCGCATCTCCCGCCAATTCCTTGATCTCAGCGTCGAGCTTTTGCGCGTCCGCCGGATTGAGCGCGTAGCCCGCCCAATAATCCAGCGTATTCTCACCGCTACGCACTTTGTAGAAATCACCCGTTTCGCTCTCGTTCGGAAGTCGGTACGTCTCACCCGTCAAATCGCTCAACCATTTGCAATATCCCCGCGCCTGCTCCAGCGTGATGCCGTTCGCCGGATAATTTTCCATGCCGGCGTTGAACTTGTAGTTCTTGTCGAAAGCCGCGAACTGCGCCCGCGTAATTTCAAACCGCCCAATCTCGATCGCGCCGCGTTTCACCGTTTCGGGAACCAGCACATCCGGCGCAGGATTTTCCGGCGTCGCAGGCGGATGAAACGCCAGGCCGTAGTAAGATCCGGATTTCCGCACCGTAGCCCGCTTCAACGCCACGTCCAGCGGCGAGCCTTTCTTCAGCGCTTCGTTTTCCGCCGGCTTGGTCTTGAACAAATACGCATCGAACCACGCGGCTTCCTCATTCATCTTCCGCAGCTGGTGCGTCAACTTCCGCGGCCCGTGCGCTTCTCCCGGAAACAGGATAAATTTCACCGGGGCCTTGCCAATCGAGTAGAGCGCGCGGTAGTGCGTCCAGCCCTCCTCCGTGGGCACCTGGCGGTCAATGGTGCCAAAAAAAATCAGCGTGGGCGTCTTCACCTTGTCCATTTTAAAGAGCGGCGATTTCTCCAGATAAAGCTGCGGATCTTCGAGCGGCGTTTTTCCGAAATAATAATGGTCAAACGATTCGCCGAAATCCACGTTGGCCCAATCGCTCAGCCATTCCACGTCTCCGGCGCCTACCACAGCCGCCTTGTAACGGTCGGGATTGGTGACGGTCAACTGGATCGAAAGAATCGAGCCGTTGGACCAGCCCGCTGCACCGATCTGCTCGGGATCCACATAACCTTTGGCGATCAAGTTGTCCACGCCGCGCTCGATATCCGGAATTTCCAGCTCGTAATATTTTCCGCAGCAAATCGACTCGACGAACTTCAGCCCGTATCCCGTGCTGCCGTGATAATTCGTCTTCAGCACGAACGCGCCTTTCTGCGTCATCAGATTCGGCGCATAGCCCCAGCGTTCGGACCATTGGTCGTGATCCGCGCTGGCAGGCCCGCCGTGCGTTGCCACAATCAGCGGGTAGGCTTTGCCTGCTTTGTAATCGTCCGGATAGTAGAGGATACCCTCCACGTCGTCGTCGTTTGCGCCCTTCCACTGTAAAACTTCCGTTTTCGCGATGGGCTTGTCCTTGAAGCCCGGATTCAAGGTTGTGATTTGCAGTGGCGAACTGATCTTCGTGCCGTCCAGCTTCGCGCGAAAGAATTGCGTCGGCACGCTGGCGCTGGAATGCTCGTAAATCAGCGTCTTGCCGTCTTCGCCCAGAACAAAACTGAAACAGTGTTTTTCATCCTCGCTGGTGATGGATTTGCGCGACCATGTGCCGCCATGACGCGTGAATCGCACTGGCTTGGTGTACACGCCGTCGGCCAGCAGAGCGATAAAGCCATCGTTCGTCGCTTCCAGCGAACGCGCGAAGCCGCGATCCCAGTCGAGATTCACCTCGCTGGATTTTCCCGCGGCCAAGTCATAGAAATAAAGCCGTTCGACAGTCGCCACCAGAAAGCGCGGATCGTCGGAATAGGGCGCGACCACGTAAAATCCCGAATTATCGTGCGCCCAGGTGATGTCAACCGGCTGGATGCGTTCGTTCGCGAAAACCTGTGTGCGTTCACCGGTCGCCAGGTTCACGATGTACGTCACCGGCGGAATTTTCTGGTCCCACGCGAAGCTCAATTCCCGGCGCGCCACGGCGACGGCTTTCTTTTTGTCGTGCGAAATTTCAAACCGCTCGATCCAATCGTCGTTGTCCGTCAGGCGTGTGACTTTCTTGTCCTTCACCGAAAATTTGTACAGCCGCACCGGCGCACTGTGCGCCGTATCGTCCACCACGTTTGAATCGTCTTTGCGCTCTTTCGTCTGCCGCTCGTAGAGAGTGGGATCCTCTTCAGCGCTGAAAATGACCGTGTCGTTGTCCAGCCACTGGAATTGCTGGATACCACGCTCGAATTCCGTCACCGCCCACGGTTCGCCGCCCGCCGCATTCAGCAGCCACAATTGCGTGGGCGCCAGGTCCGGCTTCGGCTTGGGCAGCGCATGAGTGCTCAGGTAAGCAAGCATCTCGCCCGAAGGCGACCAGCGCGGCTGCGAGACTTCGTCCGTCCCGCGCGTGAGCTGCACTTCCTTGCCGTCATTCAAATTGGAAAGATACAGATTGCTGACGCGCAAATCCTTTTCTTTATCCGCCGTGCCTTTGACCCACAACGCCAATCGCCCGTCCGGCGAAATTCGGAACTGCCCCGCATCCTCCTGGTAGACCACATCCTCAGGAGTCCAATGATTTTTCTTCGTGGCATCGGACTTGGGCGCATCGGCTCCAGCCTGCGCTGCAACAACTGGCGCCAGGAGGAGCACTATTCCCGCAAGAAGGGCAGAAGCCCGGCAGCAACGCGCAGCAATCGTTTCCATGCGTTCCTCAATTTCCATCAGGCCATCCAGCCGTCTGAATCAGGCAGCCGGAAAACTATCACAGACTTGCAGCCTGCGGATAGCAGCGGCGCTGTTCAGCAACGGCAGGTTTGGGATGGCGCGGGTCGTCAGCCGCTTGAAAACCGGCCGCAGGCAGTCGTAAAAGTGCAATCTAGGAGCCGTGGTTAATTGTAAGATACCAATGATGCTTTCTTCGGCGTATCGGAGTCGAAACCATGGCCATTAGCCGCGACCAAGCACGCAACGAGCACACGAGCAGCACTTCGCACGATCAATTCAGCGAGACGATTTACGGCGTGGTGTGCTCTACATGCCACAACTACATTCTCATCGATAAGACGAATTGCCCGCCGTCTTGCCGAGAGCACGAAACCTGCCGCGCCGCCTACGCGTAGGCTTGGCGCGGAGCTTACGCAGCGTTGGACCTCTCGCCCAAATTCGTCGCTTCGCTATTGACCAAGTCGTGGCCAGCTTTGGCCCACATCGAGCCAAACTCTAGATTGACGCTTCCTTCGCGCTTGCGTACGATTCGCGGCATGCGGCAAGAGCGACGCTCGGGAGCGCGCACCAAAACATGAAATCACTCCTGAAAATAATTCTGTGGACGGCCATCGCGCTGGCCGGCGCCGGCGCGCTTGCCGCCATCGCCTTGGAACGCCGCGAGCCGCTCAACGCCGTCTGGTTCGTCGTCGCTGCGCTCTGCACCTATCTCGTCGCCTATCGCTTCTACTCGAAGTTCATCGCCGCGAAGGTTCTGGCGCTCGACGATACCCGCGCCACCCCCGCCGAGCGCCTGGAAGACGGCCACGATTTCGTTCCCACGAGCAAATGGGTTCTCATGGGCCATCATTTTGCCGCGATCGCAGGCCCTGGTCCCCTCGTCGGCCCCACGCTAGCCGCGCAATTCGGCTATTTGCCGGGAACGCTGTGGCTGATCGTCGGCGCGGCGCTCGGCGGCTGCGTGCAGGACTTCATCATTCTTTTCTGCTCCATTCGCCGCGACGGAAAATCGCTCGGTCAGATGGCGCGCGAGGAAGTTTCCAAGCGCGGCGGAATGATCGCGCTGCTCGCCGTCCTGGCCATCATGATTATCCTGCTCGCGGTCGTCGCGCTCGTGATCGTCAAAGCATTGAAAGAATCGCCGTGGGGCACTTTCACTCTGGCGATGACCATCCCCATCGCGCTACTGATGGGAATTTATCTGCGTTACGTGCGCCCGGGCCGCGTGCTGGAAGCTTCGCTCGGCGGCGTCGCGCTCGTGATGCTGGCCGTTGTCTCCGGCCAGTGGGTGAACGCATCGCCCGCCTGGTCCAGCGCATTCACGCTTTCCGGCCCTGCGCTGGCGCTTGCGATCATCGCCTACGGTTACGCTGCGTCGGCGCTGCCAGTGTGGTTGCTGCTCGCTCCGCGCGATTACCTCAGCGCGTTCATCAAAGTCGGCGCCATCGCCGCGCTGGCCATCGGCGTAATCTTCGTGCGCCCCACGCTGGAAATGCCCGCGCTAACGCGCTTTGTGGACGGCAGCGGTCCCGTCTTCGCTGGCAAAATCTTCCCGTTCTGCTTCATCACCATCGCTTGCGGCGCCATCAGCGGCTTCCATGCACTGATTTCTTCCGGCACCACGCCGAAAATGATTCTGCGCGAAAGCCACGCGCGCGCGATCGGCTACGGCGCAATGCTCATGGAATCTTTCGTCGGAGTGATGGCCATGATCGCCGCCTGTGCGCTGCAACCCGGCGTCTATTTCGCGATCAATAGCCCGGCAGGGATTGTGGGCAAGACCGCCGACGCTGCGGCCGCCACCATTCGCAGCTGGGGATTCACTCTCGACCCGCAAACCATGTCCGCGCTCGCGCAACGCGTCGGCGAACACACGTTGCTCGACCGCACCGGCGGCGCGCCATCTCTCGCCGTGGGCATGGCGCAGATTTTCAGCGGCACCATCGGCGGCGAGCGCCTGCTCAGCATCTGGTATCACTTCGCAATCATGTTCGAGGCGCTCTTCATTCTCACCGTGCTGGATGCAGGCACGCGCGTGGGCCGCTTCATGGTGCAGGAACTCGCCGGACATGTGTGGAAACCGCTCGGCAAATCCGGTTCCACGGCCGGGATACTCACCACCAGCGCTCTGATGGTCGGCGCGTGGGGATATTTTTTGTGGCAAGGCGTACAGGACCCGCTCGGCGGAATTAATTCACTGTGGCCGCTCTTCGGCATCGCGAATCAATTGCTGGCCGCCGTCGCGCTGGTGGTGGCCACCACGATCCTGCTGAAAATGGGCCGCGCGCGCTGGATTTGGGTAACCCTCGCGCCGATGGTCTGGCTCGTCGCCATCACCATGACCGCCGGCTACCAGAAAATATTCTCTGCGAATCCGCGCATCGGCTTTCTCTCGCAAGCCAGCGTTCTGGCGGCGCAGATTGCCTCCGGCGCGATTCCCGCCGAAAAAATCGCGGTCACGCAGCGGCTGATTTTCAATAATCGCCTGGATGCCGCCGTCACCGCTGTTTTAGCCGTGATGATTCTGGTGCTCATCGTCGAAGCCATCGGCGAATGGATCGCGATTCTCAGCGGACGCAAGGCGGCGGTGCTGCATGAATCGCCATACGTCACCACCCGCTGGGCCGAAGGGGACTGAAATGAATTCCGCGCGACGCGCTCAGGCAGCGGTGCAACAGAACCATCAGGCGCTGCATCCTTCTCTGAGCGCCAGGTTTTCGCGGCGTTCTCGGGAAAACCTCGGGCGCGAAGAGCTCGCATCGCGAAATGCATTTCGCGCGCCCGGACTCGCGCACACCTCAGCAGCGAGAACGATGATGATCAGCCGACGCTTGGTAGGCACGCTTTTTCTCTCCTGGGCCTGTGCAACTTGCCTTCAGGCGCAGGAGTCCGATCCGGCTCTCACCCGCCGCCCCGCTTCGACACCGCCAACCGATACTGCGAAACCCGCGACGATTCCTTTGTCCGTGCCGGCCGGCGCGCCCTTGCAACTGGCGCTCGACGAAGAGGTTCGCATCCGGAAAGTTGGCCAACCTCTCCATGCGCACACCGTCGAGCCAATTTACGCGTTCGACAAGCTCGTGATCCCGGTGGGCACCGCAATCACAGGCGAAATCACGCGCATCGAGCCAGTCTCGAATGGGAAACGCACGCTCGCGGCGCTGGACGCCGATTTCACTCCGGCGCACGCAATTGACGTCACGTTCACGGAGCTGATTCTCGCTGACGGAAAGCGCATTCCGATTCACACAGTCGTCACTCCCGGTTCGGGCCAGGTGATTCAATTCCTCACCGCAGCCAACGAAAAGGAGCCCAAGGGTGTAAAGGACGCTGCGGCTGAAAAAGCCAAAGAGGCCAAGGGAGAAGCCAAGCGCGAATGGGATGCCGCGATGCAGCAGGTGAAGCAGCCCGGCAAATTCCACAAAGCCGAACGCTACGCCGTCGCCCAACTCCCCATTCATCCGCAATACATCGACGCTGGCACGGTTTATTTCGCGGAACTGCAGGAGCCGCTCGATTTCGGTGCCGAACCGCTGACGCCGGAAATGGCGGCTTCGCTGGGCGCGGCTCCGCCGCCCGGCAGTTTCGTCCGCACGCTGCTCAGGACTCCGCTCAATTCCGCCAGCACTGCGAAAGGGGCGCCGGTGGAGGCGATACTTTCGCAGCCGCTTTTCGACGGCACGCGCCTGATTCTTCCGCAGGGCTGCCGCTTGCGTGGTTCGGTAGTTCAAGTCCGGCCCGCGCGCTACCTGAGCCGCAACGGCCAACTGCGCATGGTTTTCCACGAGTTGCTGCCCCCGGAGGGAGCCGGCGGCGAGATCGTCGCGCAAAAAGTGGAAGCGAATTTGGAAGGCGTGCAAGCGGCAGCGACGGACAACGTCTCTCTGGACGCAGAAGGCGGCGCCCAAGCTGGCTCTCCGAAATCCCGGTACCTGCTGACGACAATATCAATCGGGCTTGCCGCCGTTTCCGCTGGAGTCGGTGGCGACACTCTGGGTGATACCACCGAACGTGCCGCAGGTGGCGCGGGAGGTTTTAAGCTGATCGGTATTGCTCTGGGTGCCGGCATACATTCGCAGCCATTTGGCATGGCCATGGGAGCACTCGGCGCGGCTAGATCTGTTTACGTCCATTTCATAGCGCGCGGCCGCGAAGTGGTCTTCCCCAAAAATACGGCCATGCAAATTGGCATCGGCACGCGCCAAGCGGCTGCGCCGGCAGCTTCCGGTGGAGGTGCAATCCAACAATGAACTCCACCCGAACACTGGCGATTCGCATCACGGGAAATATTTGGTCCTGGATCCGCCAAGTCAGCGGCGATGCGGCATACGAAAATTATTTGCGGTCCACGCGCCGCGTCGCGGAAATGGCACGCGCCGGTTCCTGCACGATGCACGCAGGCTGTTCAACGCATGCCACGTCCGCTCAAGTGCTCACGCGCGAACAGTTCTATCTGCACGCGCTGCGACGCCGCTACTCCACCGTCTCCCGCTGCTGCTGATTACTGCAAGCGCTCGCCGCCTGCTAACTGTTTCCGAGATACTCCACGTGGCAGTACGTTCCCAACCTCACGTTGTACGCCAAGTACCAGCCCACGTGATCGGGATCTTCATAGATCACGATTTGATCGGAATCCCACAGCCAGTCGCTGCAAAAACCGACGTCATACGGCGCAACGCTGAAGTAGAATCCGCCAAACCAAAATCGCCCCGGCCCGCCGCCCGCCAGGTGCCACACGTGGCCTCGGCCGAAACCGCCCGTGAAGTGCCCGTGCTCCCACGCATGGTCAAGATGGTAGTGCGGATCGTCGCGGCCGGTATCGTGCCCGACCCACTTGCCGTCCGAGTGAACGTGTGGCGCATTCGGATGCCCCTCTTTGTCCACGTAGGAATGATTCGCTTCGACGGGATGCCCGGCACCCTGCACCCGAGCCGGCCCGTGAGCCGGCGGGCGTGGAGCGGCCTCATGACCGCCTCCATGACCTTGCGCGAGAACCGGAACACTGCACAGCAACATCACTGCGAGAAGTCCAACAAAGTGTTTCATATTCACCTCCAAAATTAATTTACCACTGGTTGTCAAGGCCCGGCTGTCCGCGCCGGACGCCCGCAGGATAGCGCCGCCATGTGACGCCGCGCAACCCGACGTGTCCCACAGACCAGTCTGGTTTCGATAGGTTTAGAAGCACCGCCACCTAGTTCGTTGACGGAACCGCCCGCCGACCCGTATAATTGGGGTTTGTCGCTAGCTTCAGGAGGCAGCATGTACGCCGTAATTCGCACTGGGGGAAAGCAGTATCGCGTCGAGCCCGGCAAGACCATCCGCATCGAGCGGCTCGAGGGCAAGGTCGGCGGCAAGGTCACTTTTGACGAAGTGCTCGCCGTGCGCAACGACGACAAGAAATTCGCTTCTGGCGCGGACATTGCCAAGGCCAAGGTCATCGGCAAGATCGTCGCCCAGGATCGCGGTCCGAAGATGCTCACTTTGAAGTATAAGACGGGCGGTCAGTACAACATCAAGCGCGGCCACCGGCAGAATTACACCTCTGTCGAAGTCAGCGACATCCAAATTTCGTAGGGGTTTGCCATGGCACATAAAAAAGGCGGCGGCTCTTCCACAAACGGACGCGATTCGCACGGACAGCGGCTCGGCATCAAGCGCTTCGGCGGCCAGCTCGTAACCGGCGGCAGCATTCTGATTCGTCAGCGCGGCACGCGCTACAAGGCCGGCAAGAACGTCAGCCGCGCGAAAGACGACAGCCTCTTCGCCACCATCACCGGCGTCGTGCGCTTCGAAGACAAGGGCGCGCACGGCAAGTTCATCAGCGTCTTCCCGGCGGAAGAATCCGCGATCGGCGGCGCGGATCGCGCGGCGTCTGCAGCAGAGTCCGCGGCCGTTAACTAACGACTCGCTTTCCGATACGCGCTCGGTTTCCAGGGCGCGTATTTTTGTTTTTGCTCCCAACCCTGGCGTATGCTTTCTTCGAGCGACTCCAAATCAGGTGACCCGTGTTTGCGGATGAAGCCAAAATCTCCATCAAAGCCGGCGACGGCGGCAACGGCTGCGTCGCGTTTCGCAGGGAGAAGTACGTCCCCCGCGGCGGCCCTTCAGGCGGCGATGGCGGCAAGGGCGGCGACATCTACATCGAAGCCAACCCACACGACAACACGCTGCTGCGCTACCGCTACAATCGCGAATTCAAAGCCGGACGCGGCGGTCATGGCGAAGGCTCGAATTGCTCCGGCAAATCCGCCGATGATCTGGTGCTCAAAGTCCCGGTCGGTACCGTTATTTTCGATCTGAATACCAACGAGCAGCTCTTCGACCTCACCCAACCGGGCCAGCGTTTCCTCGCAGCTCGCGGCGGCCACGGTGGACGCGGCAATGGCAATCCTCATTTCGTGCGGCCTTGGCACCAGGCTCCGCGCGAACACGAAGATGGCAAGCCCGGCGAAGAACTGTCGTTGCGTCTTGAATTAAAACTGCTGGCGGACGTCGGCCTGGTCGGCTTCCCCAACGCCGGAAAATCCACCCTGATTTCGCGCATCTCCGCGGCGCGGCCGAAAATTGCGGCGTATCCCTTCACCACGCTCGAGCCGCATCTGGGCGTTGTTTCCGCGGATCCCGATGCCGCGCCGGGTCAAGGCCGTTCGTTTGTGGTGGCCGACGTTCCCGGCCTGATCGAGGGCGCGCATGAAGGCGTCGGCCTAGGCACGCGTTTCCTGAAACATCTGGAGCGCACGCGCCTCATCGCGCATCTGGTAGACACCAGCGATGCCAACGACCGCGACCCCATCCGCGATTACGAAATCATCATGCACGAGCTGGCTTCATTCAGCCCGGAACTGGCGGCGAAGCCGATGATTCTGGTCGCAACCAAGCTGGACGCCACCACCAACCGCGACCATCTCGAAGAGTTGCGCGCGTTTGCCGCCGAGCACGGTTTGGAATTTCACGCGATTTCTTCACCGACCGGCGAAGGCATTGTCGAACTGGTTCGCGCGATGGCCGATGCGCTCGATCGCCTTCCCAAGCCAGGCGTGCCCGTTGAAACGCAGGAATCGCATGATGGCGCGAATTTCACCACGCATGTGTCGTCACCCGATCCATCGCATGCCGAGCCTGAAGCAGAAGAAGCCCACGCTGCGCCGCCCCGGGAGGAGAGTTGAGCCCGCAAGCCGCGCATAAGCCGCACGGCTCCGCGCATCGCCGTTCCGTCGCGCTTTTTGGTGGCACGTTTGATCCTGTCCACTCCGGCCATATCGCCGTAGCGCAGGCGGCGGAGAAGCGTTTTCATCTCGACGCGGTTTATTTCGTGCCTTCCTCGCGCCCGCCGCACAAATCAAAGCCCGCGCTCACTCCTTTTCTGCATCGCTACACCATGGTCGCGCTGGCCTGCGCGTATTATCCTGATTTTCATCCGTCACTCGCCGAAGCGCCCACGGACGGCGCCACGCCGCCTGTTTTCTACACGTTTGACACCGTCCGCCGCTTTCGCCGCGAACATCCCGACGATCAGCTTTATTTCATTGTCGGCGCGGACCAGTTTCTGGAAATCCCCACCTGGAAAAACTACGAAGGGCTGCTCGATACGTGCGATTTCATCATCGCCAGCCGCCCAGGGTTTCGCATGGAGGCTTTGCGCCTGGTGATTCCTCCGGAAAAATTGGGCCGCGCGAAATCCGACGACCCGAATAAAATCGTGTTGCGCAAATCTACCATTCATTTGCTGACCACCGTGTCCAGCCACATTTCCTCCACCGAAATTCGTATGCGCCTCGAACGCCGCCAATCGATACACGGGCTTGTGCCCGCGCCCGTGGAGGGTTACATTCTGGGACAGGCTCTTTACCGGTGACCCTTAACTCTCTCGATCCCGAAATCCTGCTGGCCGTGGAAGCCGCTCAGGAAAAACAGGCTCTGGACGTATCCGTCTTGAACCTCTCGGACTCCGGCGCGTTCGCCGATTATTTTCTGCTCTGTTCCGGCTCCAGCCAGCCGCAGATTCAAGCCATCGGCGAAGCTATCGAACAGAGGTTGCATCGAGCCGGCCGCCGCGTCGCGCATCGCGAAGGCAAATCCAGCGCCGAATGGGTGCTGCTCGATTACGGGTTTTTCGTGGTGCACATTTTCAGCGAACGCGCCCGCCAGTATTACGACCTGGAGCGCCTGTGGCGCAACGCCGAGCGCATCGAGTTTCACGAGCCTAGCGGCCCGTCGGCAGCGCGCCCCAAATCCCACGATGAGCTGCACAACGAATCCGAAGGCAACGCCACGCAGCAATGAACGCTTCACAGCAGTCGTGGCACAGCCACTCCTGGCTGTGCTCTTCGCTTTTTCCCGGGTGGTCAATTCTCGAAAGCTCGGGACTGCACTTCTGCAAATTCGCGTTTGGTGCGAGTAAGAATCCATGAACGCGACCGCTGAGATTCCTTGGATCGCGGCAGACCCCGCGTCCCGGCGTGTTCTGGAACTTGCCGAAAAAGTCGCCGGCGCCTCTACTACGGTGCTGATCACCGGCGAGAGCGGCACAGGTAAAGATCAGCTCGCCCGCTGGATCCACCAGCGCAGCCCGCGCCACGATGCTCCACTCCTGAAAATTGATTGCGCCAGTCTGCCTTCCGAGCTCGTCGAATCCGAGCTGTTCGGCCACGAGCGCGGCGCGTTCACCGGCGCAGTGGCGCGCAAACCCGGCCGCCTGGAAATGGCGCAGACTGGAACCATCGTCCTCGACGAGGTGGCCGCACTCGCCTCCGGCATGCAGGCAAAACTCCTGCGCGTGCTCGAAGAACGCACTTTCGAACGCCTGGGCGGCACGGAAACTCTGCACATGGAAGCCCGCCTGATGGCCCTAACCAACACGGATTTGACCAAGGCGGTCGCCACCAGACGTTTCCGCGAGGATCTTTTCTTTCGTCTCAACGTGCTCTCCATCATCGTCCCACCGCTGCGCGAACGCCGCGCCGATATTCCGGAACTCGCCGCGCATTTCTTGGCGCGCCTCGGTCCGGTGCATGGTCATCCCGATGCCACGTTCGATCCCTCCGCGCTCCGCCTGCTGGAATCCTACGATTGGCCAGGAAATATTCGCGAGCTGAAGAACGCCGTGGAACACGCATTGGTATTCACGAAGCAGGCGCAACTGCGCGCCGAGGATTTCCCGGAAATTGTGCGCGCCGGCAGCAGCGGACAAGGTCCCGGCGGCCCGCTGCGTTCGCTCGAAGACCTCGAGCGCGACGCCATCAAAGCCACGCTCGATGCCACTCACTACAAAATCGGCCGCGCCGCCGAAGTCCTGGGCATCAGCCGCAAGACGCTACTCGAGAAACGCAAAAAGTTCGGCCTGTTATAGCGCCGGCGTCTCGCCGGCTCTCGTGCAGTGCGCACAGAAGGGAACATGCCAAAAAGACGGTTCAAGGCCGGCGACAAAGTCACGGTGATCGGGTCCCCTCCGATTCGCTTTCCTCCGGGTCTGCGAGACGAGTTGGGCACCAAAAGGCTGTTCCAGAGCTTGGTCGGCAAGGTTTACACGGTCAGGGGATTTGACGAATACGGCCAAATAGAACTCAGGCCGAAACGGCTAAGCTACGTCTGGATCGAACCGGAATTTCTCAAGCTTCGGGCAAGGAAAAGACAGAAGCCGTGACCTTCATGACAATCTCGATTCGATTTCAACCTGATGGACTGGCGACTGCGGTCCACGCATGAAAATCCGCCTGATCATGCTCGGCAAGACCCGTCGCGAAGAAGCTCGCGCCATGGTGAGCGACTACCTCCAGCGCATCGAGCACTACGCCGAAATCGAAATCAGCGAGCTGCGCGACGCCGGCCCGGCAGCTCTGCGCAAATTGAAAATCGATCCATCCGCGACCGTCGTCCTGCTCGATGCCGCCGGCAAGCAATTCACCTCGCAGCAATTCGCGCGCTGGCTGGGCGATCTGCGCGACCGCGGCAGGCGCGAACTGGTGTTCCTGTGCGGCGACGCCGAAGGCTTCCCCGCGGAACTACGCTCCAGCGCCAAACAAAAAATCTCGCTCTCCACGCTCACCATGCCCCACGAATTCGCCCGCGTGATCCTGGCCGAGCAAATCTATCGCGCCTTCGCCATCCTCGCCGGCCATCCATATCCAAAATAACGTAGCGGTCGAGTTGTCAGCCGATGCGATGGCAATGGCACGCCGTGCGGGGCGTATCGTCGGGGCGGGTCTCGGATGCGCCCGCCGCTGCGGCGACGCAGACTTTGGAATCGTCAGCGGACCAGACTGTGGGAGAATATCCGGACCATGGCCATCAAAATCACGCACGACACCGACGCGCCCACCGCTTCCATCGAATTCATGATCACGCACCCGCTGCCCGATTACGATCTCGAGGAAGTCGAAGCGCCCATCCCCCGCGACGTGGATCCCATGCTCGCGTCACAGGGATTCTTGGACCTGCTCGATGAAACGCGCACCCTGCTCGACCGCGAGCTGTCCGCCGCCAATCTTGAAGTCGCCCAGCTCACCGGCGCGATCTGCCATGACAAATTGGTCCACCGTCCGGGAATCTGGCTCGTCCTACGCGAGCGCGGCGGCAGTAAAGAAATGTCGCCCGCCGCAATGCAGCAAGTGGCGCGTATTGCGGAAACGATTCGCTCTACATTCAGCCTTTCCTGATCGCGCAAAAAAAAATAAGCCGCGGAGACACAGAGTATGCTGCGAAAGTCCATCCAATAATCGGATGGCAGTCTCTGCGTCTCTGCGGTACATGTTTTGCCAGCCTTCCATCCCTCGGAAATCGTGCCGTTACTTCGCCTCCGAAATTTCCACCGAAGCCCGCGTCGTTTCCCAATCCATGCGCAATGAAGCGCCATTGCCCAATTTATCCACGGCGATCGTGAAATTCTCCACCGCCGCCGGCAGCGACGACACCTTCATATCCGTACGAGCCAGATCCTGCCCTTCGCCCGCATAATTCGTGCCCCACAGCGGCCCGCCCTTATCGTTCTTCGTCGTCTTGCTGATAATCAGCGTCCATTGATCCGCGTTCGGAATCGTGAAAAGCGTATAGGTTCCCGCTGGCACCGTCTTGCCGCCCACGGTTATCACGGTATTCGTGGTCAACGTGGTCGCTTCATTCGCGCCGGCGCGCCACACTTGCCCGTAGGGAACCAGCCCGCCGAAAATCTTGCGCCCCTTCGCGCGCGGGCTCGAATAGTCCACCACGATGGTCTTCCCGTCGGCAAAGCTAAACTCCACATGCGCCGGCGGGCTGGGCCGCTGGCTCCTGTCCTGCTGTCCGATCGTACAGGGCGCCAATACGCTGGCGCTCAATAGAATCGCGCTACACAATCCCAAGAATTTCTGCATGTCGTTTTCTCCTGATCGAGCGTCGTCAGTTTTTTGCGATGCCTCAGACCTCGCACATCATATCTGAATTTCGCATTTAGCGGCATCGTGACCGCGCCTGCGCACGACCCCGGGTCATCCTGATACAGCATGTTATTTTGACGCGTCATTTTGAGACAGCCCGTCGGTTTCCACTACATAATTCCTCAATTTCCCTTGTTTTTGACGCATTCCAGCCCTGCTAACCAACGCTGTGAATCCCCGGCGGGTATTACAGAACTATTACAAACACGCTTGCCGCCCCCTGCTACTCTAAGGGGGTTGTGGATACCGCAAAGAACCAACCAGAGGCCCCCATGACCCAGTCACTCGAAGTCCTGAAGAAAACATCGAAGAGCAACGGCGAGGTTAACTGGGTCACGTCGATTTTCATGGGCCTATTCCACGTGGGCGCCATCGCCGCTCTGTTTTTCTTTTCCTGGAAAGCGTTTGTCGTCGCCATTATTCTCTGGTGGGTCGCCACCAGCCTGGGCATCGGCATGTGCTATCACCGCCTGCTCACACACCGCGGCTACAAAGTTCCCAAATGGCTGGAATATACTCTGACGGTTTTCGCCACGCTGGCTCTCGAGGGCGGCCCGATTTTCTGGGTAGCCACACACCGCATTCACCATAAATACTCGGACCAGGAAGGCGATCCGCACTCCCCCGTGGACGGCACCTGGTGGTCGCACATGGGCTGGATCCTGACGGGTAAGTCCATGCATCACGACACCACCACGCTGTCGCGTTACGTTCCCGACCTCGCCGAAGACAAATTCCACGTCTGGATCACCAAGTATCATTACGTGCCGATGATCGTTCTCGGCCTGCTTCTGCTCGCTTTCGGCGGCATCAAATTCGTCCTCTGGGGAATTTTCCTGCGCACGGTGATCGGCCTGCACTTCACCTGGCTGGTGAATTCCGCCACGCACAGCTGGGGCACGCGCCGCTTTCAAACGCGCGATCTATCCACCAATAGCTGGTGGGTGGCGCTCGTCACTTGGGGCGAAGGCTGGCACAACAATCACCACGCCCATCCGGTTTCCGCGCGCCACGGTCTGGCCTGGTACGAAATTGATTTCAACTGGTACGTGATCTGGGCGCTTGAGAAAATCGGCATCGCCAAGAAAGTCAACACCGCGAAAATTTCCGAAATCAAACGCGCCAATCAAGCCGTCGTCGCCAAAACCCTTACGCGCGAAAATCCCCGCGCGCTGGCTCCCGCCGAGCTGTAGCGCTGGTCTCGCCATCGATAATCTTCTTAGGTCGTGGCTTCAGCCACGACACCAGCCTCTCAAAACGCGCGCGGCTTCAGACGCTGAAGTACCGGTTCTGCAGCCGCAACGATCTCCTCACCATTCGCGGAAGTGTGTAGTGCGTGTCGTCCCGCACGGAGTCCCGCGCTTTTTCCTTCCCGCCGCAGTTTGGCGGGCGCGGGACGAAGAGAGGGATCTGCTTTTTTGCACGACTGCACCGCGTCTCGCGCCCCCCGCTCCTTCGCGGTACAATTCCGGTTAGACACCGTGCAAATCGCGAGCCGCAGAAAAACGATCGCCTTCTTCGTCGTGCTGGGCTGCTCCCTGGTAGCCCTGGCCATAGCCCTCACCGTCGGCTGGACCATCCTCAATTGGCGCGAAGGCGTGCTGCTGTTTTTCGGCGTGATCTTTTTCGCCGCGATCATCGCCGGAATGATTCTGAACACCATCTTCCTCGTCCGCGAAATCCGCCGCAACGAACAGCACGACAGCTTCATCAACGCCGTAACGCACGAATTGAAAACCCCCATCACCTCCATCCGCCTGTACTTGGAAACGATGCAGCGCCGCGAAATAGACGAGCCACAGCGCCAGCAATTTTACAATCTGATGCTGCTCGATACCGATCGCCTGCTCGGCACCGTCGAGCAAGTGCTCAAAGCCGGCGAGGCCAGTTACCGCCGCGGCAAGCGCCACCACGTGGAGCTGGATTTCACCGAACTCGTGCGCGAATCCATCGAACTCGCGCGCGTCCGCCATCACCTGTCGCCCGGCGTTCTGCATTTCGATCCGCTCTCGGCCAATGCTCCCCCCGTCCTCCTGCGCGGCGATCCCGCCGAGTTGCGCACCGCCGTTTCCAACTTGCTCGATAACGCCGTGAAATATTCCCGCGACCAGGTGGACGTCGCGGTGCGCATCGAAAACCCCGACGATGAACACATCGCGCTACGCGTCACCGACCGCGGCATCGGCATTCCCGCGCCCGAACTCAAACGCATCTTCAAACGCTTCTACCGCGTTCCCGGACGCCCCAGTTTCCAGGTCAAGGGCACGGGCCTCGGTCTCTTCATCGTGCGCGCCGTCGCCCGCGCACACGGCGGAAAAGTCTACGCCGCCAGCGAAGGCGAAGGCCGCGGCTCGACCATCTCGCTGGAATTGCCGAGGAATGTCGCATGAGCCGCGTGCTGGTCGTCGAAGACGAAGCGCACCTGGCCAAGGGATTGCGCTTCAATCTCGAAGCCGAAGGCCATTCCGTCGAAGTTTCCGGCGACGGCGAATCCGCGCTCGAGCGCCTGGTCACAGAAAAAGAAGATTTCGACGCCGTCGTGCTCGACGTCATGCTCCCCGGCAAAGACGGCTTCGCCGTCGTCTCCACTTTGCGAAAGGCTCACAATTACGTTCCCGTGCTGATTCTTACCGCGCGCGGCCGCCCAGAGGATGTGCTAGAGGGATTCGCCGCCGGCGCCGATGACTACTTGCCGAAGCCCTTTCAGTTGCCGATATTTCTCGCCAGGCTGCAAGGCCTGCTGCGTCGCAGCCAGTGGCTCGTCGCGGAAAAGACCGCAACAAAGAGTCGCGCGGGCAACGGGAAGGAAACCGCCACAGCTTCCGCAGGCGGCGCCGCAGGTTCCGCGCCCGATTCGGAAGTTTTTTCCTTCGACGGCAAGACGATCGATTTCGGAACGCTGGAACTGCGCGTCAACGGCACTACGATCCAACTCACGCTCATGGAAGCGAAACTCCTGCGCCATCTGATTCGCAGCCAAGGCCGCACCGTCTCGCGTAAATCCATCCTCGAAGACGTCTGGGGCCTGCACGAAGACACCGACACGCGCGCCATAGACAATTTCATCGTCCGCCTCCGCCGCTACATCGAAAAAGACCCCTCCAAGCCCAAACATCTGCTAACCGTCCGCGGCGTAGGCTACCGTTTCCTCGCGTGAGATTTGTGGCATTGGGTCGGTTTCCGATCAGGCATCTCGCTTAACTTCGAGTTAGCCGCAATCCCCCAGAGTCGATGTCAAGCGCGGAGATCACTTCTTACGAGCCGACTCTCCAGAAACTTCTTGTGATCTTCACAACGAACAAACCACTGACGGAATGGGGAAAGGTATTACACGACGAAGATATGGCGGCAGCTATCTTTGATCGAGTCCTCGAACGCGGACGCTTCATCCACCCCAACGAACCCTCCGGGAGGACGCGTCATCTCACCCTCGAAGAGATCTTGCCGCCTGGCGCGGACCGTGCCAGAATTTCCGGAATCGGCGCGGCAGAATTTCCGGAACCCACAGCCCATGCACAAACTGCCCCTGAGCTGAACCCGAATATCCATCCAAAATCAGCATGCCGCGTCAAAATTGAGACTAATCCGAAACTTACCAGCATGAAAATAGTTGCTTTTGCTGCCTTCGTTGATGAACTCATCCTTGAGGGCTCAGCCGAATTCATCATCGCCTCCTAGTCCAATTCCACAACTCCTAACATAGCAGTACTGCTATTGTAGCATTCTTTATCACCTCAGGGGTCGACGCGCAATGATGCTGAACTGCGTTATTCCAAGTCCCGCACGCGCTGCCGTACGCCCTTGCAAGGGGGAGAAGGTGACCCAAAACCTCTCGTATCCGGTGCGACAGAGAATGGGAGCGGTTCAAAAGGATTAAACGTCTTATAATCTCGTGCGCGCAACTGGGGGCAGAGCACATGAGCGTACAAGAGCAAATCAAGAAGTATATTACCAGCCAACCGGAGCCAAAACGCAGTGACATGCGAGAGTTGCATCGGCTCACACTTCAAGTGTCACCAGAATGCAAATTATGGTTCTTCGACGGTAAAGACAGCAAAAATCATACTGTTTCCAACCCTACGATTGGATATGGATTTCACACAATAAAATATGCCAATGGAAAAAGTAGAGAGTTTTTTCAAATTGGTGTGAGCGGAAACAAAACCGGAATCTCTGTCTATATTCTTGGTCTCAAAGATAAGAAGTACTTAGCCAAAACATATGAAAAAAAACTAGGCAAGGCGAGCGTGACCGGATATTGCATTCGGTTTAAAGCTCTAAAGGATATAAACGTCGATACGCTTGAAGCGGCAATACGATATGGGCTTGCAGCTCAGAATGAAAAAGGCAAGCTGACGAAATAATTCCACTGTTAAAGGCAAGCGGTTATCGATGTAAAGGCGCTCCCGTACACGACCCCTACGGCCCCTGACCCGCGCCACAAAGCCATTCTCTATAAAACGAGTCTCCCGCAATCGTCGTGCGGCTCTCTGTCAGCGCTCCTTGCCTTTCTCTGTTTGCCGTTGCCTACTGCGGAAGTATCACGAGCTAACCGGAAACTAAGAGTCAGTCACCGGTAAGAGCGTTTCTGGGTACTTTCAGAATAGCCGACGGATCGAGAGTTTGGGGGAGTCGGTTATAAGCCCCCGCGAGCGAAATTTCCCTGGCGTTTCTTTCGCGGAATTACTAGTGCGAAGTAGGGTGGCAGAATGCTAGCTAAACTGAGGCACTTTCATCAGCCTGCGCTTGTGCCGCGTCCATCATCGCTTTCTCCAATTGATCCTGCAATCGGCAGCGGGCGGCGATAATCCGCCGGCGGACGGCGTTCAGCTCGGTTGGGGCCTGGGACAAAAGAGCTTCGATCTCGGATCGCCGCTTGGCAACGTCGCGGTCCACGCGTTCCATGTCGGCGGGGTCGATGCCGCGGCTAGGGTTGAACTTGAATCTGGCCTCCAAAGATTGCCGCCAAGTGATGAGCTGCATGATCAGGAACTGCCCGAAGCCGGGAACGGCTTCGAGGGCTGACCGCGTGACGTCCGCGGCATCGTCGACCCCATAGGCAGAGAGCATCGCTTTTCGCCCTTCTTGGATATGGGGAACATCGGCCGTTGCGATGTCGAATTGCTCCAAGTAGCGGCGCAGCTGAATGTCATACAAGGCGCGTTGGAGGTCGCGAACCTTTTGCTTGCGCAGTTCGGGCAGTCTTCGATATTCCTCGGTGAGAGTTCTCAGTTGTTCCAACTTGGAGTTGAACTCGTCGCTGGAGGCCTCGGCCTGCCAAGAGAATCGAAGGATTCGGAGGCGGCTTTCGGCGTCTCGCGCGGCTTGTCCGAACTGCTCCGGGTCGTCGCTATCAAGGAATTTCTTCAGCAGCAAGAAACCCGGACCTAAGAAGTACAGGCACATGAGCCCAAACGGAGACAACACCACGCATCCAAAAGCGACAAGCGCGCTTACGACCACAGCGGCGAGCTTGTAGGGCCTCCTGCGCGCCGCGGCCTTGGCGCGCGCGGACGGCTCGACGGCGGAACTGTAGGTGAGCATCGAGGGCATATTCCCCGCGCCAGGACTCGGAACGGCGATTATGCGCGCCCAAATCACTTCGATGCTGAACCCAGTACTTGTATCTGCGATTGTGTATTCGACGAATAAGACAACTCCGGACGACTCGATCGGGCACCAGGGGCAGGAGGAGAGACCATTGAAAAAGAGGTGTGCCTTGTTGATGGAGCAGACAATCAGCCGCCTAGCGAGTGCCTCCAATTCGGCAATCCACTGCCGGCCCCCAGGCCTGCCGCTTGCAGTACCATGCGAACCGAAAGCGCTGATGAATAGGTCACCAATTTCTTGAGGTACGTGGGCGAGCGTGATGCAGGCAGGAGGCGGCAGCATCTGGGTGCGCTGTGCATCCCTGGCGAAGGCGAAGCGATGCTCGGCGATCGCTTTCTCGATGGGCATTTCGTCGCTGCCGAGGAACTTGCCCGCGAAAGGATGGCGGCCCATGAACAGCAGGTGAAAGAGGAGAACAGCGAGTCCAAAGTTATCATGATTGGGCGTTCGGACGACTTCCCTGAATTCCGTGTCCTGCAATTCCGGGGGAGTGTACAAAGGGACGCCGACTTCGCAAGGATAAATTTTTCCATTTGCGGAGATTTGAAAGCTATCGCAATCGACCAGGCTCACAAAGGCCGTTTCTGGGGAGATACGAACGTTGCTCTGGTTGACGTCGCCGATTACATGGCCGTAGTCGTGGACTGCGGCGAACGCTCTGGCGATGTTCGAAGCTGTGTGAATCAAGAATCGCCAGTTGGCTTTCGCGGGGAATTCGCGAGTCCGGCTTTTTGGATTGTAAAGAAGGTGAATGTCCTTGAAGCGGCTGACATTTTTCATCAGAAAGCCGGCGATGGACCTGTTGCGAGCGATGAATAAGGTTCCGACCGGCCACGCCGAGAAAGCCAGCAAGGGGCCGCTCTGGAGTTTGACCATCTGCGAGAGCTTTTCCGTTTTTTCCGCGCCGGGTGGCTGGTGATAGATTTTTGCGACGAGTTCGGGCTCGCCCTCGACGGAATAAACAGCGGCTTCGCCGCCACGGCCGAGTTCCGCGCCCAGGCGCACGCGTTTTCCCTGGTCGTCAAAGAGTGCGATCGGAGGCATTGCTTAAACCGCGGGTGTTGCCAAACCTGAATCGCTGCGACTGGCAAGCACCAGGGTCTTGTCGTCGTCCGTTTTTTCGTTCACGCGCGGCGAACTGAGAAAGGCCGCAAGAGCCTCGGAAAGTTCGCGAGAGCAGCCTTCTTCGGCAGTCCGCAGCGGTGCGAACAATCCTTTGAAGAATGGCTCGTGGGCGGTTCGTTGCTGATAGTTGAGCGCCATTGTCTGCAACCCGTCGGTAAGAAGAGCCGCTTCCACTACCCCTCGGTTGATGGATGCAAATTGAAGATGCTCGATGGCGTCGTCCTCTGTTACGAAATGAGTGGTATTGGCGTACTCACCCCGATCCGGCCAGAAGACGTGTCCGTAAACGTGTTCCTCGGAATCGGCGAGGACGATCGCGCCGTCTCCGACTTGAAGGCAGGCGGCGCAAGACTCACCGACGAGGAGACCCAGGATTGTACAAGCGAAATCCCGGCGTTCGCGGGAGACCGCTCTGGCTTCTGCTTCCAGAAGATTTTGAATAGTGGTTATCCAAAACTTGACCGTGTCTCCGGTGACTTGTTCAACGCTCTTGCCCGAATCCAAGTGTTCGACCATCTGCCCGAGCAACGCGCGACACGTTATTGCCGCGCCTTCACCGCCGCAACCAGCGCTCCCGGCTCCGTCAGCCACGGCTGCAGCCAGGATCTTTTCTCCGGCAGGCGACGCATAGATCTGGCAATCATTTGCGTCCTGGCAAGCACCGCCTGTTTTTTCGTGGGAAGTTCCGATCACGGAGGCGGCAACAGAGCGCCAACCTCCCATGCTCATACGGAAGCCCATCCCTCTGGCGTGGTGGGATTCTGCAGAGGGACCTGCTCGTCCACATTCGACCGCGAGACCGCGCTCAGTGAGTTAGATAGCCAGATGAAGAGTTCCCGGAAACGGAGTTCCTTCAGCTTTAACGGTTTGCGAACGGCGATTTCTTCGAGCGTTTCAAAGTTCGCGCCTTCGACTCCGACCGCAAAGAAAGAGAGTGCCTTAGCCTCCTCGCCAGCGCGTACCTTCTTGGCAGCTTCCTTCCAGGCGTCGGTCGGCGCACCATCGGTGACGAGGAAAATCCACGGGCGATAATAGGAGATTCCGTTGGATTTATAAGCTTGTTTGCGCTGATCCAAGATAGCCAAGGCCTGAAGTATGGCGGCCCCCATGGGAGTGTCGCCCGTAGTTTCGAGACGTGGAGGCTTAAAAAGGTCGGCGGTCTGAAAGTCCGAGTGGACCTGAACAGGGCCGAAGGTGATGAGCGCTACCTCGACGCGTTTCTGCGCGAGCGCGTCGGCCGAAAGTTCATCCTTGAATGTGATCAGCCCCTCGTTGAGCTGCGCTATCGGCTCACCCTTCATCGAGCCAGAGGTATCTAAGAGCAAGATGCAGGGGCAGCGGGGTTCAGGGTTCTCCGCAAACTCGGCGCCTCCAAAGGGTACTTGATCCAGGGCGTTTGGCAAAGCAGCCTCCACAATTACGCGACGTGATGAGAAGTAGTAGTTAACATGGAATAAATGGGATAGGCAAGTGCAAGGGAATTTCGAAGATCGAAAAGAGTCGGTAGCTATCGACGTGCTTTTGCGAGGAACGGCTTTGGCGCGGCGGGCGGAGCAGCAGTGGAAAGAGGTGGCGGAATTTAGAGCTGAGGGACCTGCGGACAATAGCGGCAGCTTAAGCGATAGGCGGACTCACTCCGACTTAGTTGATGCTGTCATTGAATACTTCCCGTGAGCGCCATGACCGCGCCGCATCCTGAAGCGCGTTCAACGGCTCTTGGCGCTGGTTCCTGGAAGAAAATGCGCGTAAGTCCCGATTAACGGTGTGATCCAGAAGTCCCGTTGGAGGAAATGCGATTACAACGGTGTCCCGGTTAGGCTTCGATCTCCCCGAACTCCGTTAATCGCGACTTAACCTTGAATAGGGTGTCCAGCAGCTGCGTAGTTCACGTTCCAGTGTACTTCTATGGTTGCGGCGTCTATCTGGGCCTATAGGGGGTTCAGAAATCTCGCATTGTTATCGATTGTCGCGCGTTGTACTTTCATTCTTGAACCGGTTCCATCACGCCCTCAGACGGTCGATAGACTGTCAGTTTTGACAATTACCACTCGCCAGACGGCCGGGCATTATGACCACATCTTTGCAATAAAGGACGAAACGTGAAAAAGAGAATGATCGTGGCTGCATTGTGTTTAGCGGTAGCTTCTCCGCTGTTTGCTCAGAAGAAGGAAGAAGAGCGTATATCGAATTCGGCCACGGTTTTCCGCGCGCTTCTGGCCGGCCCCTTGCCCACAAATATCCTCGACCAAGCCGCCTGCGTTTTGATATTTCCCAGCGTCAAAAAAGTAGCCATCGGAATCGGCGGCAGTTATGGTCGAGGTGTGCTGGTTTGCCGCGCGGGCGCGGAAATGAACGGTGCCTGGGGCACGCCGGCGATGTACAAGCTCGATCAAGCCAGCATCGGCGTGCAGCTTGGGTCTACGGCGACTGACTTTGTGCTGGTGGTGATGAACCACACCGGCGCAGAGCAAATCCTGAACGGGAAAACAAAGCTTGGAGCGAACGCTGCCGCCGCCGCCGGTCCCACCGGGGCTCAGGCTACGGGTTACAACGCCGCTTCGATGCACGTGGACGTTCTGACATATTCGCGAAGCAGCGGACTTTTTGCCGGCGTCTCGCTGGAAGGCGCATCGATGGACACCGACGATGACGCCAATAAAGCTCTTTACGGCAAATCGATCACTGCGAAGGAAATCGTCGAAGGTGGCCAGGTCGCTCCGCCGGCCGCCAAACCTTTGGACGACGAACTGACCAAGGCTTCGCCGACTCGCAAGTAGCTTGTGCAAACCACCGGAATGAGAAACGGCCGCGAACGTCGCACAGCTCTTGTGCAAGGTGGGATTCCATGCGACTAGTTGTCCTCTGCCTCTTAGCGTCCGCTTTGCTCTCGCCACTAAGCCGAGCGCAGGTTCCCGTTTTCGTCATTACGCCGGAGCAAAGCACGATTAAGTTCTACGTGAAGTCATCGGTGGATATAGAGGGTCATTTCGATAAGTGGGACGCTACTTTAACGTTTACGTCTCCTAATATCTCCACAGGCGTCTTGGACATCAAGATTCAGGCAGCCACCGTGGATACAGGCAGCGGTATGAAGGATGACAAGCTAAAAAGCAAAGATTTCTTTGACGTCAAGCACGATCCCTTCATCACGTTCAAGTCAACGAAGATTGTGCGGACGAGTCCAACCACCTTCCAGGTGCAGGGCAACTTTACGATTCGCGGAGTGACTAAACCCGACGCTCTGCTGCTAACGTCTGACACCGAGGGGAAAGGCGTAGGCGAGATTAAAGGAACAATGGCCTTTGACCGTAAAGACTATGGGGTGGACGGAAGCATTCCTTTCATCAAAATCGCCGACCGTGTCGAGGTAACAATCGCCTTTCAGGCAAAGCGGGTCAGCGGGCCTCCGGTAATTTTTGAGCACTAGCCGCCAGCAGTTTTCCTGATCGAAACGGCTGTAAGCCTGATGAGTCACGCCATTAGAGATTCGAAGTGCCACTTCACTTCTAAGGTTGCCGCGTTTATCAGGATTGAGAGACCACTAGCTGTCACTTTTGACAATTGTAGCGAGTGTGCGTGAAGCCGCACCATCCACCAACTCGGCGCCTTGTGTTGGCCCATTCTGCGACGTGGAGGCGTGATCTGCATGAGGAATTCGAAGAAGTTCGAGAAAACCCGCGGCCTGCTTCAACTGGTCGGGTTATTCCTGCTCTTCCTATCCGCGTCATTTGCTATCAACGCCCAGCAAACGACGGGTATGCCGTGTTCCACCAGCGCCACCACCACCATCGATGGCAAGTACGTGCCGTCGCCGCCGCCGGCCTTCGGCGGCGTCATCAACCTAAACGCCGCCAGTTCCAAGGCCTGCTGGCCTGCGAAGATTGTGCCGCCAAAGGGCGCACCCAATGTGCTGCTGATCATGACGGACGATCAGGGCTACGGAGTGAGCGGCACATTTGGCGGCGTGATCCCAACTCCGACGATGGACCGCATTGCGAAGATGGGGCTGCGTTACACCCAATTTCATTCCACGGCTCTGTGCTCGCCGACGCGAGCTGCGTTGATCACAGGCCGGAACCACCACCCCGTGGGTTTCGGCGTTATCGGAGAGATGTCCACCGGCTACCCAGGCTACGACTCCATCATCGGCCCCGAGAGCGCGACGATAGCAGAGATTCTGAAGGAGAACGGCTACGCTACGTCGTGGTTCGGCAAGGAGCACAACACTCCGACCTATCAATACAGTGCGGCAGGGCCGTTTGATCAATGGCCCAGCGGAATGGGATTCGAATATTTTTACGGATTCATGGGAGGCGAGACCGACCAATGGACGCCATACCTATTTCGCAATACCGAACAGGTCTTCCCCTGGATTGGCAAGCCTGGCTACAACTTAACGACCGATTTGGCAGACGATGCGATCAAACACTTGCAGGAACTGAACGCGTCTGCCCCTGACAAGCCATTTTTCCTGTATTACGTTCCCGGCGGAACGCACTCTCCGCATCAGCCGACTCAAGAATGGATCGACAAGTTCAAAGGTAAGTTCGACATGGGTTGGAACGAATTGCGCGAACAGATTTTTGCGAATCAGAAACGCCTCGGCGTCATTCCTGCGAATACGCAACTGACGCCGTGGCCCGACGTCTTGCCGAAATGGGACTCACTGCCAGCCGAAAATAAAAAACTATTTGCGCGCGAGGCGAAGGTTTTTGCGGCATACGCGGCATACACCGACTACGAGATCGGTCGCGTGGTTCAGGCAGTGGATGATATGGGCAAGCTCGACAACACGCTCATCATTTACATCAGCGGCGACAATGGTACGAGCGCCGAAGGCACACTGGTGGGCACGCCGAACCAGATGACTGCCTACAATGGGATTCTGGATATTCCGATTGCCGACCAGATGAAAGCTTACAACGTTTGGGGTTCCGACTTGACGTACCCGCATATGTCGGTGGCATGGTCCTGGGCCTTTGACACTCCCTTCAAGTGGACCAAGCAGGTGGCATCGCACTTCGGAGGCACGCGGCAGGGCATGGTGATCGCCTGGCCCAATCGCATCAAAGACGCGGGCGGCATCCGCACCCAGTTTCACCACATTATCGACATCGTGCCGACGATTCTGGAAGCGGCTGGCGTTCAGGCACCCGCAATGGTGAACGGCATTGCGCAGAAGCCAATCGAAGGCATAAGCATGGAGTACACTTTCGATAAAGCGAATGCGAACACGCCCTCGACGCGTACGACGCAGTACTTTGAGATGCTTGGCAACCGCGCGATCTACCACGAAGGCTGGATTGCTGCCACCACCCCGCCGGCTCCTCCGTGGGCGCTGGGCACAATCAAACTGCCCGATGTGGTTGATGGTTACAAATGGGAGCTCTACAACATCGCCGACGATTTTTCGGAATACAACGACCTCGCGGCCAAGTATCCGGACAAGCTGCGTGATCTGCAGCAACTTTTCCTGGTAGAGGCGGAAAAATACAACGTACTTCCACTAGACAATTCAGTCCTGCCGCGGCTGATTACGCCGCGGCCCAGTGCCACCGCCGGGCGGAACGTATTCACATACACCGGTGAAATCTCCGGCCTGCCCGTCAGCGATGCCCCCAGCATTCTGAACAAGTCCTACGCCATCACCGCCGACGTCGAAATCCCACAAGGCGGCGCTGAGGGTATGCTGGTCACCTTGGGTGGCCGCTTCGGCGGTTACGGTCTCTACGTGCTGAAGGGGGTACCGGTTTTCACCTACAATTTGGTCGATATGGCGCGTTTCCGTTGAGAAGCGAAGCAACCGCTATCGCCTGGGAAACACACAATCGTTTTTGACTTTCAGTACGACGGGCATGGCTTTGGCAATGGTGGAACCGGCGTTCTCTCGATTGATGGCCAGCAAGTGGATAGCAAGACAATCCCGCACACCATTCCATTCATCATGTCGATCGACGAGACCTTCGATGTGGGCATTGATTCGCGGACGCCGGTGGACGACAAGGATTACCAGGTTCCGTTCCGCTTTACGGGCAAGCTGGACAAGCTGACCGTGAACCTCAAGCCTGAGCCGATCAGCGCCGAGGACCAGAAAAAATGGGACGAAGCCGCCAGGCAGGTAAACCTCGCCGCCGAGTAAAACAGTAACCTCAACTTCTGATTCATCGCGTAATCGGAAACTGACCCAGCACCGAAGCTTCGACGCAACGCACGCTCGTCGCGTTCTCAGCTCCGGCGACGCAATCGGTCGCCTGGACAATGTCGGCAAGCACGAGAAGAAACCGGGCGCTTCGCCACCCGCATACCGGGCGGCGTTGCCGCCTCCCCAATCCAAACGGAGAGAGGAGCGTGGGCGATATGGGATTCTACACACGACTCAAACCTATGATTGCCGTGCTTCTGGTCGCGTGCGTTGTGATTGCGTCACCTGGCATGGCACTGCCGCAGTCCGCCACATCTACCACGCCCGCGGCTAAGGCTCCCGCCTCCCCAGCCAAAGTGTCGCCGCCGGGAGGCGACCCGTGGCCGCGGCAGTTCGCCTATCAAGACGCGAAGATTTCCGTGTACCAGCCGGAACTGAGCGATTGGACGGGAAATGTCCTGGACGCATATTCCGTGGTCATCATCTGGACCGGCACGGACAAAACTGATTTTGGCGCGATCTGGTACACCGCACGCACGGAAGTTGACAAGGTCAATCGCGTGGTGACGCTGGAAGACTTCCATTTGACCAGGCAGAAATTTCCCACCGTCGCCAATAACGGGGCGGCATATTCTGGGGCGTTCAAGAAGGACATGACCTGGACCCAGGTGGTGCCGCTCGATCAGTTGCAATCCAGCCTGGCCGTTACATCCGTGGCGGAAAAACAGAAAAGAGTAGAAGTTAAGAATAATCCACCGACGATCTTTTTCAGCACGGCCCCCGCCGTACTGGCGCTCATTGATGGGCAACCGGTGATGCAGGATGCCGGCAACGGCCTGCAAAAAATCATCAACACTCGCGCATTGATTCTCTTCGATTCCGGCAAGAGTATGTATTACCTGGCACTGATGGACGGCTGGGTGGAGTCGCAGACTCTCCAGGGCGATTGGTTGATGGCCAAGCGTGATCCAAAAAAAGACCTGGATAAAGTCAAAGAGGCAGCGCTGCAGGCGCACCAGAATCAGGTGCTGGGAAATCCCGAACAATCCCTCAAAGCGGCGTTCGCAGATTTGCAGGCACCACAGGTTTACGTCAGCACGACGCCGGCGGAATTGATCCTCACTTCAGGAGCGCCGGAATTCACGCCGATCCCGGGCACGAGTTTGTTGTACGTCACCAATTCCGGTGACGACATCTTCCTGGACAACGGCAATTCTACGTACTACATACTCGTCGCCGGGCGCTGGTTCTCGTCCACGTCCCTGCAAAATGGCCCGTGGAGCTACATTGCCGCTACCAGTCTTCCGGCGGATTTTGCGAAGATTCCGGTTTACAGTCCGAAGGCGAGCGTGCTGGTTTCCATTCCCGGCACTCCGCAGGCGAAAGAGGCTTTAATCGCCAATCAAATACCGCAGACGGCGACCATCAACCGCGCAAAAGCCAAGCTGACACTTTCCTATGTTGGAGAACCGAATTTCCAGCCCGTGACAGATACGTCTTTAATGTACGCCGTCAATTCAACGACGCCGGTCGTGATGGTTTCGGGAACGTCTTTTTATTCCTGCCAGGGTGGAGTGTGGTTCGCTGGGCCTTCAGCGAATGGGCCGTGGGCGGTAGCGGTAACGGTGCCTCCGGCGATTTATACCATTCCACCTAGTTCGCCGATTTACTACGTCACGTATGCGCAGGTGTACGGCTACACCCCGAGCGTTGTTTACGTGGGCTACACTCCTGGCTATTACGGAACCGTGGTCTCGACAGACGGCGTTGTAGTCTACGGCACGGGTTATGTGTACTCGCCGTTCGTCACTACGGACGTTTGGCTCCCGGCTCCCGTGACTTATGGCGTCGGCGCTTCATTCGGCTGGAGCGCGGCGGGAGGTTGGGCGCTTGGCTTTGGTCTTGGCATGGCTGTGGGTGCCGCATGCAGTCCTTGGTGGGGTCCAGTCGGTTGGTACGGCTGGGGCCCAGTAGCTCCTGCGTGGGGATGGGGCGCTTACGGCGGAGTCGCATCCGCGAATTTTTACGGCCACTGGGGCAATGCGGCTTACGGCGGCACGCGCGCTGCTTGGGCGAATCCTTACACCGGCAACGTCGGCGCGGGAACGCGGGGGAGTTTTTACAATCCAGTCACCGGCGCGTCTGGTGTAGGCGGCAGAGGCTACAACTACAACGCGTACACCGGGAATTACGCAGCGGGTAGCCGAGGCGCGGCATACAATCCGAACACAGGAGTAGTAGCGGGTGGAGCACACGGAGTTGCCGGAAATGCGTATAGCGGCTCTGCCGCAAGTGTGAATCGCGGTTTCGCCTACAACACCCACACGGGAAATGGCGTTGGTTACAGCGACAACAATCTATATGCCAGCCATGATGGCAACGTGTACCGAGGCAGCCCCAGCTCGGGTTGGCAGCAAAACTCTGGCAGCGGCTGGAGCAATGCCACGAAATCAGCCTCGTCGTTCAACAACGAAGCGGCGGCCCGCGACCAGGGTTCACAACGTTGGAACAACTATCGCTCCGGTGGCTGGGGTGGCGGCTCCGGCGGCGGAGGATTCAGCGACCGCAGCAGCGGCGGATGGGGAGATCGCAGCAGCGGATTTAGTGATGGAGGGTTTCACGGCGGCTGGGGCGGCGGCGGGTTCGGTGGATTCCGCGGTGGTGGTGGTTTCCGACGCTAAGTCTTCCGCGACGGCGGGCTAACTCCTGATTCGTCAGGCACTGCCCCGGCGAGGTGGTGATATTCCCAGTTATCAGCAGCTATCCGCATGAACCCTCTGCCGTTAATGGCGCTATTTCTTGGGATGAAAATCGCTGAGCGATGCGGATGCGATCAGGAGCTTCGCTTCCGCCGGGTCTACCGCTTCCATCCATACAGCAGGATTATCGTGACTTCGCTCATCCACTTTCGTTAGGAAGTAGTACACCTGGCCCGTCTCCGCCGTAAGGCTGACAGCCGAGGCTAACTTCGAGATCCTTCCGAGGGTTGACTGCCAATTCGCGCAGAGACTGTGGTCGCCAGGATCGACTGGGAAGTAGAAGTACGTATTGCCGTGATTTGCGCCCACCCACTGGCCGTCGAGCCCAACTCGAATCGTCGCGGCGCCTATTTTGAAGGCTTGAGCGTCTGTCCTCTCTACTTCGAGAACATATACGAGCGCCTTGCCCGCGGGCGCTTGTCCCTGCGGATGCAGACTCTTGTCTGTTTTGACGTCGAACTGAACACTGTCCGCACCGCAGCCAGCAGCGGTCCGGGCAGCAGTCGCCTGATCCTGGGCGAACACGGGCACCGCAAGCATAGTGAGCAACGACACTACGAGCATGCTTTTCATGGGCCACCTCCGGCGTCTAGTCTTCGCAATACTCGGGAAAATCAAAATTGCTATGTACGTATGAATGACGTGGAGTGTGGCTAGCGGGTTTCGATCACTTGTGAAAGGGTTCGCTAAGATACACGCCGCGAGTGGAGAAATCAGTGCGAGGCTTTCCAACAAGCTTCCAGCCTGTCACTGGACGATTCGTCGTAACCGGGCATCTGCACTTCGTGCATGGCGAAGCGGCTCGATGCTATATTTGCGGTCGTGAATTCCACAGAATTCAACTCAGATGAAGTTATGGACGCGTTCGAGCGAAAAGAGTACGACCGCGTCGTCGAGATGACGCTGCCCCACGCGATTGCGGGCAACTCGGATGCCCAGACTCAATTGTCGCTGCTTTATCAGCTTGGCTTAGCTGTTAAGCGAGACGTGTTGGAAGCCGAGCGGTGGCTTCTGAAAGCAGCGGAACAGAACAATGCAGTCGCATGGAACAATCTCGGAACGCTGTATGCCTCACAACCGCCCGAGCTACGGCATCACTGGAAAGATGCGATGGAATGCTATCAACGGGCGAAGGAACTTGGATTAAATGTTGCCGAGCCGTATCCGCCTCCGTTGTGTTCCGACCCCAACGATGGGAAAGTCGCCTAGCCGGAAACTTGGGTGCTGGGGCTTTACCGGTAAATCAGGCACTAGGCCAGTTTCGTGGAACATTCAAACGGTTGCATGGCTTTAGTGGACGCGAGAATTTGCCTGTTATTTTGCGAACGACTTAATCCCATCGAAAATTTCACTATCAAGTGGTCGTGATGTAGACTGTGCCTCGCATCGGAGGCATCAAAAGCAATCTGCATGGGCTCCAACCTCGAAGAGACGAAGGCACCCGAGCAGTTGGCTGCAGTCCGAGATTCGCCCCCTATAAACAGCAGGCTCCGAGCGGATAGAACTCGGTTGCAGCGAATTTTGCAAGAATTCTCCGCCGAATCGAATCTGAACCGCCGCCTCCTCTCATTTTCCAAATTAGTGGATTGGACCAGGTCTGCCGGAAGGCTGGCTTCGGCGTCTCAACGCATCGCGCGCGTGAATGAACTCTTGTCGTTGCTCGAAGCGGACGTCGCCCTGCGCGTTCCGTTTCAAAAAGCATTTCATGTAATGCTCGGAGAAACCCAAGCTGTAGGGCTATTTGCGGAGGCTGGGCTGCACCCGAGGGAGAGCCTCTGGTCCGAAGCGACGCGCAGAGTTGTAGAACGAATCTTACCGTCCGCTCGAGTGGATGAGGATCTCTCGAAACTGGTTTTTCGGCTACATCCCGATGATCGCTATAGCGCGGGATTCCTGCAATGGCCAGAGGAGCTCTTTCAGCGCACGGTGCGAGTACTTTCGCCCGACAACGAGCCACATGCATGGAATCGCCAAAAGGAAGATCTCCGACAAGCGCTCGTTCTGCTAGGAACTCACGTGGCAGGAGTAGGCTTGTCACCAGAATTTCGGGAACGGTGCCATCCCTACGTTGTCGAAGACTCGCCATTCTATCGAGTGCAGCAGCTGGTCGGTGAACTCACGCACAGCAGTTCGGCTTCGCAGGCGCAACCCCTGCTGAAGGCTCTGCGGGAAGAGACGATCAGTTGCCGGGCGGAACTGGAATACATGCACGAGCGGATGGAGCAAACAGGCGTGAGCACTGCGCTCGAATTCGACATGTTCACGATCGAACGATCGTTGCGGAGACTGACCTGCATCGTGGACGTCTTATATTCCGAGCGTGCAGACGACAATCAGGCTGTCAAAAGAATGCTCGACGACGTGCTGCGTGGCCGCCTGGAAGACCTCAGCCTGAGGGCGCTAGTTCGCGAAAATACCAGACTGCTGGCACGAAAGATTGTCGAACGGACTGGGAAGACCGGTGAACATTATATTGCCAATACCCGAAGCGAATACTGGGGCATGTGGAGGGCGGCCTTGGGAGGTGGTTTGCTGACGGTCGCAACGGCAGCCATAAAAATAAGAGTCACAACTGCCGGCTTCCCGCCCTTTGCCGAAGGCTTCTTGGCTGGCACGGATTACGCGATTAGCTTTCTCGTACTGCAAGCTCTGGGCCTGGCGCTGGCAACAAAACAGCCGTCTATGACCGCTGCGACGTACGCCAATATCGTCCGCACAACACAGGGGTCCGAACGCTGGGAGAAACTAACGGTGTTTATCACCCGGATTACCCGTACGCAGCTCGCCGCCGCGTTAGGAAATCTGCTGACGGTTACGATCGGAGGTATAGTCTTTGCCAGCCTGTGGTTGCACTGGTTCGCTGCACCCTTCCTTCCCGAGTCGAGCTCTCAGTACGTGTACCGGACCCTCGATCCTCTCGCCTCGGGAACCGGTTTCTATGCCGCGTTGACCGGAGTGATTTTGTGGACATCGGCGTTAGCCGGTGGATGGGTGGAAAATTTTGCGACATACAACCGGCTGGCGGATGCGATCGCGGACCACCCGTTGGGCCTGCGCTTCGGTTTCGATAAAATGCGGCGTATTTCCGATATTTTCGAAAAGAACATATCCGGATGGAGCGCCAGCATCGTGCTGGGCTATTCGTTGGGATTTGTTCCGACATTTGGGCACTTCTTCGGCGTCCCTTTGGAGGTGAGGCATGTAACGTTATCTACCGGGACTTTAGCGTTGGCAGCGACCAGCCTTGGGAAAGATTGGCTGTACAAGAACTGGTTTTTTCATACCCTTCTCGGGATTGCCATTATCTTCGTGCTCAATCTCGGAGTCAGTTTCGGGATCGCTTCTTGGGTGGCATTGCGAGCCTACTCCGTTCCCTATAGTGATCAAGTGCAATTGCTGAAATTCGTAATGAAGAGTTTCTTTCGCTCACCATGGCGTTTCTTATATCCGACGCGATGACGCGGTTAATTGTGCAGCATGATCATGTTCGGCCTGACCGAGCGCGGCTAGGTTCCGATAAGTCGTGCAAGTGGTTTTGGCCCGATCTGTGGAGTCGAGGTGTGGCGCGGTGGTTTAGGTGGGACCTATCGGTTGCCGACCCTTTCGTTGGTCGGTGCCTCACTAGCTCCGCCCTGCTTCCGTTTCCACACCCTGCTCATCGAACCGGACGTGCGGATTTGCCGCATCCGGCTCTCGGAGAAGACTCACACAATCGCCGTAGCCATCGCATGTGACGCTGTCTGCAACTTCTGGAAACCATTCGGGAGTTGCTAGACTCATCGCCATTCTCCCTTTCCGTCGCTGCTTGCGTCCGCCTTCAACTGAAGCCCCTTCCCTCCACCGGAGTTACCCGGCTTCTTCGGTACTACGAGCCTCTCCGCCATCCCACACGGCCCGGCCTTTCTCCCACGAGCTGCCAGTTGATCCCTACTGCGATCACGGCTGGGACTTCCCGTGTTGCGCATGGTCCACTTTGCCTGCATGCCGTCGCCAATACCCCGGCAGGTCGGATGGAATTTGTTCGCTCGTACGATTCCATTCGCTTCGGCCTTCCCCGAAACCGGGGCGGGTCGGCTCCTGCATCACTGTTTTCGGGGCCTGCTCAGCGTTTACTCACGTTACGGCCTGCATGCTCACCGAGTCGCCTATGCGACCTTCTACACTGAAGGCTTCAGCAGCTTCGTTGCCTCCGCCGCTGCTTCGATTGCTACCGGGTGGAGCGAACCAGTTCCCGGCCGGGTTTAACTCCCGCTGTGGACCACCACCTTTTCACGGCGCACGCGGTTTGCGCGTTAATCAGGGCTTGACGATCTCGGCGAAGAATGAGTTTTTGAGTTCGGCAAGGGAAGCCACATTCCGCATGATTTTGCGTTTTTCTGCATAAGCCACTTTATACCGGGAAAACAACATAATCGTCGCTTGCCAGAGGCAAGCATGTCGCACGCTTTCTCGATCCGGCGCCTGCGCGTTTCCGGTTGCTTGGCTGAGCAGATCGAGAAAACCCAGTCGCGGCGCGCCATTGGTGTGATGTCCTCCCACCCAGCCTGCGCCAGCGGGTCGGCTGCAAGGGCTTCGCGTAGATCCCTGGGCACCCTGATTTCTGGTTCTTCTCCGGCCCGCGCAATCTCCACCGTTACCGTGTCTCCAAGGTCTGCGCTTGCGCCATCGCGCATGATCTCGTTGACCCTGAGCCAGTGACTACCTTTGCCGTTTGGTTCGAGAGCGGCTCGAAAAGGGAAGCCATTGATAGTCCCCTCAACCATCGTCATACCGCGTGTTGGAAGCTTCGCACTGGCGTTCTTGGGCAGAGTGAGAGGGGTCCACGATTCAGGCTTTTCCGTTGCCTGGGGCGGAAACAACTTGGCACTAAAGCGAATCGTTGGCTTAGTTTCTTGTCGCTTGGCCAATTTCATACATTTCTATACTACCAAATAAAATGAAGGCGCTTTGCCAGGGTAACGCGCGCGGTGTCGTGTGGGCTTGCGACAATTCGCCTCGCTTTAATTTACATATCAAGTTTCATGTCTTGGCTCTGCGGCCTCAACGACCAGCGGGGCTAGCCGGCGGCGTCGATGCTGTTGGGACAACGACTATGAGATTATCGAGCGCTCCGGGGTGCGTCATCCCCAGATATTCGAGCTGTGGCGGGGAGTCGAATCCCATGTCTTTCGTCGTCATACCCGGCGCATAAAACATCAAGTGCGGGGGGAAATTGGCAGTGCCACTACTGTCACCCAAGCGGTTCTCGTTCGACATCATGTAGAGGAATCCCGGCTTGCTGGGATCCGGGAAGCGGCCTTCCTTATACCCGTTCGCGATGTCTGCTTTGATCTCTGCCTCCGATTTGCCGTTGGCGCGGAGTTCCTCCACGCGAATGCGACGGATCAAAATGGTGCGACTGCCTTCGGCGTCAAAGCACGTCGGCTCGACCGTCGTTTCCGTGGGCTTTACGAATGACCGGCCGACATAGCAGCTAAAGCCGTTGGTGCCTTCGCGAACTTTCTCATAGCCTTTGAGCCCAAGAATATAGACTGTGGCCTTGCTTGATACTTCTGCTGGAGCTGCGCTCAAGGCTAGTTCGATCTGACGTTCACGGGGCACGGACGCGTCATAGACTTTCGGAAGTTCCTGAGCCATTCCTGGCATCGCCATGCCGATTGCCAGGACACCGATCGACAGGGCACCGACAAAGACCTTCATCCGATTCAAAGACTTCATGCTCGGCTCCTTTTCAGAAATTACTTTCAACTTAGAAATGGTAACCGGATCGGCTTTTGGATGCTTCGGCTTATCCGCAGCTAGAGTGACTTTTGCGACGAGCCGAGGGTTTTGAGCGGTGGACTGAAGCGGCGTAGCCCCACTTGTGGGCTAAAATACCCGTCGTGCTGAAGCGCGACGACCTTGGTTTTCCCACCTTCTGGACAGTCCAGATCGGCGCATGGCTTTGTTTCTATCTGTGGGGATCCATCTCCTTGCTTCCATTTCTTCGGCAGCCCGGCGCGCTGCGCGCAAACACTGTTTTTTTCATTACGCTATTTGCGGCTAGCTCGCTGCTGCGACCCGTTTGCCGCTCCTTGATGCGTCATGCCTTCTCGTGGATCGCTCTGGAGATACGGGCATTTGCCTGGTCTCTGCTAGGGGGAGTGAGCGCGGGTTATGTGATTGTAGTTGCGACAGTCCCCCATGACCCGTTTCGTTGGACCGACTGGCTCGGAACTTCGGTACGGTCCACGTTCATTCTCTTCGTATGGTGTAGCCTGTACTTCAGCATCAAACTGTGGCAGCAATCGATGCGCGAAAGAGAAAGGTTGCTGCGGGCCGAAGCGGAAGTGCGCGACGTCCGGCTTAGTGCTTTGCGCTACCAACTCAATCCACATTTCCTGTTCAATTCACTGAATGCCGTGTCCACGCTTGTCCTGGAAGGAAATCCTCCAGCCGCTACGCGCATGCTGGCGCAGATCGGCGAGTTTCTGAGAACAATCCTGGACAATGAGGCCGTGCCGGAGACGCCACTTTCTCAAGAAATTGCATTCGCCGAACAGTATTTGGCAATCGAGCAAACCAGACTCGGTCCGCGGCTGCGGGTTGAAGTGGCTATCTCCCCGGAAACCTTCGATGCACTCGTACCGAGTATGCTGCTGCAACCGCTAATCGAAAATGCCGTGCGACACGGTATAGCTTCACTGGTGGAAGGCGGAACGATTCGCATCGAGAGCAAACTTCAAGGCGCTCAACTGCAGATCAGGGTCCAAAATTCCGGGCCTGTCAGCTCTGGGCTCGTTGCGCCAAACGGGGCAGCCAATGGCATCGGGATCAGCAATACTGCGGAGCGTCTGAAGACCCTCTATGCCGCTGACCACAAATTTGTGCTGCAATGGCCCGAAGCGGGTGGTTGTGAAGTGACGGTTGAATTACCTTTTCGAAAGCGCACGCAGCGAGAGGTTTCCTCGTGCGAGCGCTGATTGTCGATGATGAGCGACTGGCCCGGCGCGGTGTTGTTCTGCGGCTGCGAAAATTTAAGGACATCGAGATCGTCGGCGAATGTGCGGATGGGTTGTCCGCAGTACAAAAAATCCTCGAGCTTTCACCCGATGTTGTGTTCCTCGATATACAAATGCCCGGCATGGATGGCTTTGAGGTTCTCCGCGCCTTGCCGAAAGAGAATCTCCCTGGCGTCGTCTTCCTTACGGCCTACGAACAGCACGCCTTGCGGGCATTCGAAGTTCACGCACTCGATTATCTTCTCAAACCTCTGGACGACGAGCGGTTTGCGGTGGCCGTAGATCGCGCCCGTAAGCTTGACAATTCGACATCAAGGATTCGAATGACAGAGCGAATCCTGCAGATGCTTGGACGAGACTCCGAGAAACATACTTCGCACTTCATAGTGCGCACGGGTTCACGGATTCAAATCGTGCTCGTAGAAGATATCGACTGGATCGGCGCGGCCGGAGACTACACGGAACTGCACGTTCGCGGGCGTTCACATCTTTTGCGCGAAACCATGAATTCTCTGGAACAGAAGCTCGACCCGGCCAAGTTTCTCCGAATACATCGCTCGAGAATCGTGCGAACCGGCTGCATTCGGGAGCTGCGCTCCATCGAGAACCGGGAATTCATGGTTAGCCTTTCGGACCGCTCAGAGCACCGCTCCAGCCGCACTTACGGTGACCGTCTCGAACATTGGTTGTCATCTGGAAAAACTTGACCACGTCGATCTTTTCTGGCGTGAGCATGATCGCTACCCCTTAACCGTCGACCGAAACAGCGCACACATCTCGAAATATTTTGTAAGGCCTGATAAGCGCAACCGGAAAAGTCAAAATGCCTGAAATCCACTTGGACAGTTAATCAGTTGAGCGACGACTGTGACAAACGTAGGGAGTATGAGGGGGTGCCGGGTTGCTATAATTTCGTGAGGCAAATTTGATGGAAAGTTCTACACCGACGACGGTCACAGGCTCTCACGGTACATACCACTGGCTTGCAACAGGGCTTCACGACCTCGATAGTTTTTTGCTGCGATGCCCTGAAACATTGGCGGGAAAATACGTTGCGGTCACCTCGCTCGATAGTGGACCCCTACGGCTCACGGAGGAACAGGAGCGCACTGGATGGCGAAGTCGCGGTGGGGTCGCCTATAGCCCTCAAGTTCGAATCGTAGAAAAGTTGCGGCGCGGAGGTTTCGACGAGTGATACATCTTCGATTCTCCAAAGGAACTTGGACGGATATGGCAAGGCAATGTCTTCGAGGTACCTTCAAAGTCGGACTACATCTCCATTTTCGTAAACTTCGGCGATTTTGCCCCGCATAACCCTGCGGTCGAGGCGTTGGTCACTTTATTCTGGAAACAGCTCTATCAAATTCAACCCGAATCTTACGTCGCGGATGGCAACCAATTCCTCACATTTGCGAGCCGAGACCGACGGTTGTTTGCCGAAGTTTGCCAAGCTCTCGCTGATCCTCCGGCCAGCTCCTGACAAGTTGCGTTGCCGTACAAGTGGTCTTGCCCCGATTTCATCGGGACCGCCTACCCGCACGACCCAGCCCCATCGAAGAATTGATCGCGGAGAAATTGCGGAAACCATGGTTGCTCGTGAATCTCGAAGAGTTGCAAAGGGTTTGACACCCTCTCCCAAGTTTGCAGGGAATCCTATCAGCTACAGTTCCAACCGCTAGTCGTCCTCCGTGACTCCTCTCGTACGAATTCCGTGCGCGTCTACTTGGGCGCACGGATGGTGCCGGCTGTTTCCATTTCGACGCTCACGACAGGCTTCACCTTTAGAAGAAAATTGCTTGGATTTTTAATTCCCCATGCGATGTAGGGCACGTCGAACGTACAGCTCCCTTTCCATCGGCCCGGCGACATTTCCACGTGAACCATCGCGGCAAGTGCATGGTCAGAACCATGAATCGAGAAAATACCGTGAAGCTTCACGTCCGAATTTCCAGAGAGCGCAACGGGGCCTTCGATTTGTGTTGGGCGGAAAATCACCTCGGGATATTTTGTGCTCTCCAGGATTTCCTTGTGCATGCGCGCGTCGCGCGAGCGGTCGCCGCTCTCGCCGCTTTGAGCAGAAACGACGATCTCGCCGCTCGCCTTGCCGGTTTTCGGATCGAACTGCACTGTGCCGCGAGTGAGTCCGAATGTTCCGTGGACGCTGTGCAAAGTGCTGTCCACGGTCCAGTGCACGCTAGATTGTGCCGGATCCAGCGTCAGCACGATCTCTGGCGAAGCGATTTGTTTAGCGCCTTGGAGCGGGCTCGCCACCACAAACGGAAAACCGACGAGCAATCCGACCGCAGCTGCGATTGACGTGCCGAACCAACTTGTCCGAAGTATGCGCAAAGTTCTCCTTAAGCAGCGAGCAGACGCCAGCCGAGCCGCACCCCTGTCAGGAGTATGTCGCGCGCCGAGCCATAACCGACATGCAACGCGAGGGTTCGCGCAAACAGCTCCGGCTTGCGCTGCAGAGCCCGTATCACGCGAGTTCGCAGTCTTGGATTGCGGTCGAGCCACAACATCAGGTGTGCCATGCGCGACGGACGCTTGGCGAGCGCGCGGTGCTCGCGTTCGTATTGCCGGAGGTTTCCCGCTACGAGCGAGTCCGCCAGCACCGAAGCCTGCCGCAAACCCAGCCGGATGCCTTCGCCGGTGATTGCGTCCACGCCGCCGGAAGCATCTCCGACGAGAGCGACGTTTCCGCGCTGAACGTTTCGAAGCGTGTGCATGGATGTGACCGCGCCCCTTTCACGGCTGGTGGTTTTCGCGAAGGCGATTTTTTCTCGTATCGCAGGGAACTCGTTGAGCGATTGGTCGAACGATGCGTGTCGCGCACGGCCCGAAATGATCACGATGCAAACCTCATCCGGCGCCACGGGAGTCACGTAAGCTTGCGCGTGTGTGCTCCAGTGAATTTCGACATAGCTCGACCATGGCTGAACACGATAGTGGCGCCTGGCCGCGTAGCGTCTTCGAATCTGTTTCGTTGCGATTCCGCTCCAGCGCCGCACTCGCGAGCCTTGTCCATCCGCGCCGATGATCCAACGAGCGGGGATTCTGCCCGACGCCAACTCCACATGGCCTGCGCCGATCGCCACCACGGGCCTCCGCCACAGAAGTTTCACCCCGCAATCCTCGGCACGCACGACGAGGCGCTCGTGCAACGCAGTTCGCCGCATTCCCACGCCGGCGCCGGACGGAAAGTCACCCGCCACTCGTGCGTCCCTTTGCGCGAAACAAATGCCCCGAAAACTCACGCCATCCGAGGGGCGGATCGTAATACCCAGATCGTGAAGCGCCGTGATCGTTTCCGGCATCATCCCTTCGCCGCATGGTTTTTCGATCGGAGGCGCCGCGCCGTCGGCAACGGTCACAGCGAAACCCTTTTGGCGGGCCGCAATCGCCGCAGCGAGACCGGATGGGCCTCCGCCAACAACAAATACGTCTGTCATGCTCTGTAGATTCAGCACTGGCCTCCTGCGGGGCATTGCCTATCCCGGTCTCTGCTCGGTCCGCTTGGTCCTGCCGCTCAAGCGCGGCTTGCTGCGTGCGGGATCAAATATTGACGGCCCGGCGCGCCATATTGAGCGCTTCGGTCCAGAATCCGGCGGACGTCTCCGCTAATTCCATGACGTCGCGAATCGCCACTACGAACCGGGTGAGTTGGTCTTCGTTCACGACGAGCGGCGGCGCGGCCTTCAGAACCATGAAGTTGTTGCCGCAAATTTGCGTAAGGAATCCTTTTTCGCGATACATCCGCATCACCACCACCTGCCCGAACATCGCCGGGTGGATCGCGTGAAACGCCTCATACATCGCCCGAGTCGAGAGTTTTTTTGGCGGCGCGAACTCGATGCCGCTCAACAGGCCCATGCCACGCACATCTTTGACCATGTCGAAGCCCGCGAGTTCGTGGCGAAGTTTCTCGCGAAAAGCCTCGCCAAGACGCAGAGCGCGCGGCCCGAGTTCTTCGCGTTCGAGGACATCAAGCGTCGCCAGGCCCGCGCGCATCGAGAGGCTGTTCTCGCTGAACGTCGAGGTGTGTACGATCGAGCGCTTCAGCGACGAATAAACAGCGCGGTAGACCCTGTCCTTCATCAGCACAGCACTCACGGGCATGAGCCCGCCGCTGAGAGCTTTCGCAAGCACCACGATGTCCGGGTGCACATCGAATTGGTGGGCGGCAAGAAACGTCCCAGTCCGGAACATTCCCGTCTGAACTTCATCCAACACGAAAAGCGTCCCGGTCCGGCGGCACAGTTCCTGAGCCCCTTGCAAGTAGGAGCGCGACGGCACATTGATTCCGCCCTCGGCTTGCAATGGTTCAACGACAAAGGCCGCGTGTTTCTTGGTGGCCAGGGCGCTTTGCAGCGCGGGCAGATCGCCGTAGGCGACGCCGTGCGCGTCAGCGAGCAGCGGGCCGAAACCTTGGCGCCAGAAGGGGTCGTTCATCAGCGAAAGGGCGCCGGCTGTGAGTCCATGAAAACTGCTCTTGGTGTAGGCAATCCCGGCGCGGCCCGTTGTGGCACGCGAAAATTTGATCGCAGCTTCCACAGCTTCGCTGCCGCTGCTGCTGAAATAGACTTTTCCCAATCCGCCGCCGGCCAACTGGCACAGGCGCCGCGCGAGGTCGCCGGCAATTTCTGGCACGTGACTCTGCAGCATTCCCGGCCCACGCTTGTCCATTTCGTCTTTGAGCGCTTGAATGATGTAGGGGTTATTGTGGCCGGCATTATGGACACAGTAGCCGGACAGAAAATCCAGAATCGTTCGTCCGTCGCTGGTGAAAAGTTCACAGCCCTCACAGCGTTCATAGGTCGCGTTCATGCCGAGAAGGTTCAGCAGGGAAACCCACTGAGGGTTGACGAACTGTTCGTAATTCGAGCCTGCCGAGAGATCAATCAATGAGACAGCGGGTGCGATTTTAGTGGCCATATTTGTCGCTTACGATGCGCTCCTTGTGAATTCAAGCCGATTTCTGTTCGCAACTACGAAACGAAAAGCAAGACGGTGACTACGCGGCCATAGCGACGCTGCCGGAACACGCTTTTTCTTCGTTACGCCGAGGCGCACGCGGCCAGCGAATGTGATTCGTCGCCGACAGCGCGCGTTACGGTTCGACAATCAGCTTGCCTTGCATATGACCGTGCCCCATGCCGCAGAGTTTCGCGCACTTAAAATCGTAGCTGCCCGGCTCGGCGGCGACGAAATCGAGCACCTGATCCACATTCTTCTCGACTTTTCCGTTCGTTTCCGGATGGTCGAAGAGGAGGCCCGGCTTGGTTTTATCTTCAGCTCCTTCGGGATGAACATCAATTTTGATGCCATGCGCCTGGTCCGCCGAGTGGACTCTCAATTCCACGCGTTCCCCCTTTTTCACCTGGATTTCGGCCGGAGTGAATTCATACTTCTTCGCCGACACTTCGATGACCCGCGGCGCACTGTTTTGCGCTGCAGCGATTGCTGGCATAACGATATTATGTGCTGTGAACGTCAACGAAAAGATCGTCAAGGTCAATCCTATCGTTCTATGCATGATGCCTCCCCCATCCGGGCTCGATCCAAACGTCTAAATTTTCCTGGTTTCTCGCTCGTGCGTTCGCCATCCCGATCTATTTCCGATTTTCACAGTGCTTGCGGGGCGCAAGCGAGTTTCATGAACGAGTGTGTTGGAGTGTTCGTAAGGAAGTCCGAGTTGTCTGTGTGCCGTTCCGAATCCGGCGGGGAGAAGCCGGGAATAGCCCCACGCCCGACGCAATACACGGACTAGCGTAGAATCCCGCGCGCTCGCCGAAAACCCGCTGGCCAACAGCGAGGTGATCCCGGCCAAGGCGATTGCGGCGAGCACAATCGGGATGCGCGCCGCATTGTCCACCCGCGATAGCGGTGAGCCCATGCAGCGGACGTAAATCGCCGCCGCGCAGACCACCGCTGCTAGGACAGCGCAGCGGCTGGCTGCGCGAACGCGCGATCGATTCTCGGTCCGGTCGTTAATCGGATTAGGCATTCTCGGAAGGATTCAGCCAGGTGAATACGAAGATGCGATTCTTGGTGTACCAGAGAGTTGTGCGTATGTACGCTCGCGCCAGATTGCAGACGAATTCCTCAAAGGTGCGCTCTTCGTCGGGGCGTGGATACGGAAAGCTCTGACAGATGCATGTGTATTGCTCATAGGGCGTCATGCTTTCCTGCCCGCCACGTAAGCGTGTGAGTCTGATATCTTGCGCTTGCTATGATTCTTGGCTCGCTTCTTGGTAAGGACGAGCTTCAGCTCTGAGAGGTACCAAATGGGCAGCGCTCCGGCGTCCGCGCTCGGTTCATCGGAGTAATACGCGAATTCTTCGATCGTATCGCGCAGATTAGAATCGGGATTGAGGTCGTATTCGGAATGCTCAGTCCCGTATCGTCCTGCAACTTGCCGGATGTAGCGGCTCTCATCGCAACCCCTTCCGGCAAACGAAATCGAGAACGTCTTGATCGGCGCGCTCGATCGGGCGGCCAGGTAACGAAGTAGGATGAATGAGTCGATTCCGCCTCTTAACCACAGTCCCGCCGGAACGCTGGACACCAAATGCTCGCTCACGGATTGCTTGAGCAGCAGGTCCAGTTCCTCCTTCGCCTCATCCAAGGTCCACTGGCACGAATCAGCCGATGGAGTTTTCCAGTATGCGTCGAAACTCAACTTGTCTTCCCGCCACTTCAACCAGCTCCCCGGCGCGAGTTTTTCGATACCCTCAACCAGCGTTAACGGGCTCGGGACGTAGTTAAGCGAAACATAGCAATCGAGCCCTGCGAGACTCAGCCGCCTCTCAATCTGCGGATGAATCAGGATCGCTTTCAGCTCCGAACCGAAGAAAAGATCCCCATTCCATCGCGCGACATAGAGCGGCTTGATTTCCATGCGGTCGCGCGCCAGAACTAGCGTCCGCGAGGACTCGGTCCAGACCGCCAGCGCAAACACCCCGCGCAGCCGCGAAAAACAATCCGTGTTCCATTCGACGAACGAGTAGAGTGCGATTTCGGTGTCGCAATTCGTGCGGAACGGGTAGCCGCATTGTTCCAGCTCGGCGCGCAACTGCTCGAGGTCGTAAATCTCGCCGTTGAAGACGCTCGTTGCGTCTCGATCGGCGGTCGTCGGCGGCTGGTCTCCGGTTTCCAGGTCGATAATCTTCAAGCCCGCTGCGCCCAGCGCCACCGAGGACGACCCGAACACGCCGAATTGATCCGGTCCGCGATGCCCAAGCGTAGCCGTGGCTTTCCGGATGCGCTCTGGATCAGGACATCCGTTTCTGTAGGTGAAACCTGCAATTTCGCACAACGCGAAATCCCCCGCGGTCGAGCAGCTTCGAATTGCGGCTGCATGTCCAGGATACCCGCCTAAATCTTAAGTCTTTAAGACTTCAAGTCAACCAAAGTCTTAAGGCGTTAAGACCTATGGGAATATGGACGCACTCAACCACGAAAGGGTTGCAAGCGGTAGCCAGATCATGCGGGTTTAAAATCGTCTCGAGGTCCGATCGTCCGCGTCGTCGTCGTGGTCTCTTTTGCCGGCGGCGACACGGCTCAACGCTCCGATCGCTGCGTCGGCCGCAGCCTTCTGCCAGGACGGCGAGGTGCGGCCGGGCGTTGACGCCGATGGATCGTTCCCACTCGTGCCGGGAGTCTTCCGAGCCAGCGCGTTCACAGCATCGGATCCGGCACCGTCGCTTGCGCCGCCGTCGAGCGAAGGATCAATCGGCGAATAACGCAGCTTGACGGGCTGGGCCGCGGCTCCATCCATCTCGGGCACCAGCGCAGACGCCTGCGGCAGATTCGCCTCAGACTGTTGGGGCGCTCTCCGCCGCGGCACGCCAATTCGGCGGGCGACGGGTCGAACAACAGAGCGTGCCGTGGCCACGACTCGAGGCGCAGCATCCGCAAGCTCAATGGCAACTCTCAGCGAGGACCACCCGACAGCAAACAGAAGCAGGGCTCCGATGCCAGTTAGGGTCGCCATGGCTCGAAACATGGGCCCGCGGTGCCGCCGTTCGGCCAGCAGCGTTTTCACTCGGAACGTCAGGAACGAATTCAATAGCGCGAGATCACTCGGCGGTTCGACCTCGAAACCGAGCACCTGTCGCCGCGCCATCCGGGTCAGGCAAAGCGCATAATCGTGCCGCCGCCCGTGCCGCAATTTCATTACCGCCATGTCGCAGGCGAGTTCGCGATCACGGCCCAGATTCCGCAGTGCAAGCCAGACGGCAGGATGGAAGAAGAGCAGGCACGCGGCGAACTCCGCGAACGTGCTCCACAGAAAGTCGAGCCGCTTCACATGCATGAGTTCGTGGTAGAGCACGTCGACCATTTGCTCATAGTCCAGAACAGCATCGAGGCCTTCGGGCATGATCACCACCGGATTCCACACGTATGCCGTTCCGGGCGAACTCAGCCCCGGCAACTCCAGCAGAATCCGGCACCGCGAAATCTCCAGGCGGCGGCACTGTTCTAAAAAGACCGCCTCAAGCTCGGGAGCCGCAAGCCGCGCTTGGGACACGGCTTCGCGCAGCCGTACACGGCGCCGCGCAATTCGAACGAGCATCGCCGCCGCCCCGGCGGCGTAGATCCAGAAAAGAAAAGCCAGGGTGGGTGCAATGCTCCAATTCCACGTACGTGGAATCGTTAGTGTCGTTACGTTTCTAGAACGAATCGCAGCCGACGAAGCCAATGCGGCCGTTGAGGATGCCAAACTCGTGACCGGCTGCGCTTTCATCATGCCTTGCACGGCATTAACCCAATAGCATGACGAGGCAGCAAGGAAAAGCAGCCAGAGAATGTGCCGCACGGCCGCGCGTGAGGCAAGGCGCGTCAGTGCATAAAACAGCAGATAACCGGCCAAGATGCGGATCACCGCACTGCCGAGAAGTTCGATGGCCGGGATGTGAATCGAGCCCATTTTATTCGGATGCCCGGTCCTTCGTTTTCCGTTCGCGATAATCCTGAATCAAGGCTTCGAGTTCGTCCAGCTCCTGGTCGTTGACCGGATTGCAATCGAGTAGGTTCATCATCAGCGCGGACGCCGATCCCCGAAAGCTGCGATCGAGAAGACGCTTCGCCAAACGTCCTCCAATTTCATCGCGCGTTACGCATGGACTGAAAACAAACGCCCGGCCGCGGAGCGTGTGCCGGACAAAACCCTTGCTTTCCATGATGCGGAGCAGACTTTGCACGGTCTTGTAATTCGCCGGAGGGCTCGGGTCCAATCGGTCGACGATGTTCTCGACTGTGCCGTCCCGCAAATCCCAGAGAGCATTCAAGATCAGGAGCTCCGCATTCGTGGGCAGATCCGTTCTAGATCTCGAAATCGATCGCCGCGTCATACTCGTCTTAGGAGTCTAAGACCGCAGAATCCTGGCGTCAATCGCCGTCATCATTCCTGACGAATGCGCGCATCGCCAAACGAACCTATAGAATGAGGGTCCGCGGGAAGTTTCGGCAGGATCAGTTCTTATCGTTGTTCTTGTTGTTGGAATTGTCTTTGGGCTTCTTTTCTTTTTTGCCGACTTTTTCCCAGCGCTCTTCTAGGGATTCCTTGGTGAAGAGCGAATCGGGGAGGCTCGTGTTGTAGGCATACTTGTCGAAGAAAACCTGGTAGACCTTGATGCCGTTGCGTTCACGCGTGATTTGATACGGGGTCTGGATGCCGTTGATGGGATGATAGTTTGAGTAGTATTCGACTTCCTCGGTGCGCATGCGGGTGTTGGCGTTGCGCGTGTCCACGACTTTGCGCACCGGGAGGTGAGTGGTTCGTGCGATGGCGATGCGGAAGGTGCGATTGTCGCTATCCACCAGCTCGACCCAGTCGGATTCCTGGTAGTCCACTACGTCGAGGCCGCCGTAACGGAAAATCATGCCGGGTTCATGAATGCGACTGCGCAGAATATTGTCTATATCTTTCTTGGTGTCCTCCTGGAAGGTGGCGAGGTCGGTGATGGTGGCTTCGGAGACGCCGCCACGATCGAGTTCCCAGCCTTTGTCGCCGTTGAAGACGGAGATGATGTTGCGCTTGGGAAGATTTTCGGTGCGATCTTTCAGCGGCGGCTGGGCGTAGTCAGCAAAATGGCCGAAGCCGTTGAGTTCGCCGGAGTGTCCAAACTGGCTGAGACGACCTTCGCAGGTGACATCGTGAACATTCAGATAGGTAGGGCCGCCCAGCGCGTCAATGGCCTGCTGCAGGATCGCCTTGGCTTTCGCGGCGCTTTGTTCGGGGAGCAGTACGCTATCGTCTTGCGCGAAGGCGCGCGGCGAAGTGGCGAGGCAGACGGCGGCAAGCAACAACGACGATGCGATGCTGCGAAAGATGGTCACGCGCGTGATCACGCTATGAAAGTTCCTTCCGTGCGAATTCATAAGTGGCGAAATCAGCCGCACAGGACCGAGCCTCCATTCACGTTGATCACTTCTCCGGTGATAAAGGTTGCCAGGTCGGAAGCAGCGAAGAGGATGGGGCCGGCGATTTCCTCGGCGGTGCCGACACGCTTAAGCGCGATGGGTAGGATCGCGGCTTTCAAGCCATTCTTGGTGCGCAGCACGGACGCGGACATATCGGTATCCACCCAGCCGGGCGCGACACAATTGACCAGGATGTTGTAGCGACCCAGTTCGCTGGCGAGGCCTTTAACGAAACTGATGATCGCGCCCTTGCTGGCACCGTAGTGGGTGTGAAGCGCTTCGCCGCGCTGGCCGGCGGTGGAGCTGATGGCGACGATTTTTCCGCTTTTTTGCGCGATCATGTGCGGCGCGACAAAATGAATCACCGAGTAGACGCTCTTCAGGTTGATCTGAATCATTTCGTCCCATTCGCGCTCGGTCATTTTTTCGATGGGCGCGTCCTTTTCGTTCCAGATGCCGGCATTGGCGACGAGAATGTCAATGCGGCCGAGGCGCTCGCGGGTGAAATCCACGAGTTTTTTGGCGTCGGCCATTTTGCCCAGGTCGGCTTTCAGAGATTCGATGCGCGTGCCGTGCTTGCGGGCTTCCTGCTCCACTTGGGCTGCTGCTTCTTTGCTGCGATGGTAATTGAAGACGACGTCCGCGCCGGCCTGCGCGAACAGTTTTACGGCGGCGGCTCCGATGCCGCGGGAGCCTCCGGTAATCAGTGCGGCCTTGCCTGCGAGCGAGATCATTTGTCCCCCGATGAATGGCGTGTCGAGATTGGTCCAGAGTTGAAAGCTAAAAGTTCCCGCTTAAAAGTTGCAAGCAAAATCCGCAAGTTCTGAATCCTTGCATGAACTGGCAGCCACTGCGCTGCCGCCTGGTGCTGCGCGGCTAGGAATGCACTGGCGCTTTGCGCGCGGCGGCTGCAGCGGCCAGTTCGCGAAACAATGACTGCGACAGCTCCTCCGATCGGACCATGCGTTCGGGATGCCACTGCACGCCTACGATCCAGTTGGCATCGCCGGTCCATTCGATTGCTTCGATCACGCCATCGGGCGCGTGCGCTACCACGCGAAGATTATTGCCCGGTTGCAGCACGGATTGGTGATGCGAGCTGTTGACGCGGGCTTTCGTCGCGCCGGCCAGCTGCGCCAGGCGGGAACCGGCGTCCAGAGTGACGTCGTGATGCGGCTCGGGACCTTCGTGGCCGGTCCATGCATGCTGGATTTTAGTGTGGATCGCGCTGGGAATGTCCTGCACCAGGGCGCCGCCCAGGAAGACGTTCAAGCTTTGCACGCCGTAACAGATGGCAAGGACGGGCTTGTGTTCGGTGACGGCGTGGCCGAGGAGCGCGAAGTCGGTGCGCTCGCGGTCGGCGTCGGATTCGGCGGTTTTCGGATGGCGGGTGGCGTTGAAGAGCGCAGGCTCGATGTCCGCGGGGCTGCCGGGAAGGATTACTGCGTCGAGCGTTTGCGCCAGTTGCTGCAATTCCGAAGCAGAGAGGCCGAGCGAGATTTCAACGGGTTCGGCGGCGTGGGCTGCGACGGCTGCAACGTATTTGTCGTAGGCGTCCCGTTTGTTGCTAAGTTCTTCTTTTCTAGTGCGATAGGGGATGCCTACGCGAATTTTCGGGGCTGGCGCCGGGCTCATGAAGTGTCATCCTACCATTGCGCGGCGGGCACGGCAATCTTGTGTTCTGTTAGCGGCAAACGCATTTCGCGGGAGAACTTTCGCGGCCAGCTACTTGCGATATAGCAGGCCCTCGTTCCTGCGGAGGACCAGGCAGCCGGAAAACATGTCGTGCAGGGCCTGCTTGCGGGAAGTTAGTCCGGCGCAGATGCAATCAACCGCAATATAGAGGGAGCCGATGAAGGGAACATGGGCAAGGAGGCGGCCTCCGAAGAAGCGGCCGCTGGCACGCCCGAACGTTACGCGATTGCCGCCGAGGTCGGCCACACGCAGGCCCATGAATTTTTTGCCGAGCGTAGCTTGCCAGCGCGAACTTTCAAACAGCGCGAAATAGAGCCAGCCGCTGACGATGAAGAAGCAAAGAATCGTGAACAGGTACGTCCTGCCGAAGGCTGCGACAATCTCTTCCGGCGATTGCCCCGGATGGAGGCTTAAGAAAGCGCGCCAGCTGCCCATCGCTACGGACAGATAAGAAACGGCCATGGCGAGGGGGATCGCGAGGATGATCAAGTCGATGATTGTCGCGGGTACGCGGAGCCAGAAGCCGGCGTATTGTGCGGACGAATGGGGCGCGGAAGATTCTGCCAGAGAAGTCGGAGGCGAAAAATCGGGCGCGGGAGATTGCGCGGCGATGCGGCCTAGGGAAAAACCTACCAGCGGCCGGCCGCAGGAACTGCAAAATGATTTTCCCTCGGCGGTCTTTGCTCCGCACGCGGTGCAAATCATGACCTCTGCTCCCAAGACCAAAGGGTAGCCTGATCTCGGCACCGGTGACACACCAGCCGCTCGCCGTAGTGCGTTCTGGTAAACGTCCGATCACACGGATGGGGCACGGCACTGGAGTTTACTGGTGGATCCGGCGGGAGAATTTGTAAACCCGGCGCTGCGGCTTGTGAGCTATTCTCGCGGGCGCCTTTCCAGCGCGATCCAGCTACTGAGTTACGCGTCCCGCGGCCGGTGTGCAAAAGCGGTCGAAGGCGCGGGTGAGATCTGCTGCGATGGCGTGCGGGTCGCGGCCTTCGATGGCGTGCCTTTCCAGCATGAAGGCGACTTTGCCGTCGCGCAGCAAGGCGATGCAAGGGGACGACGGGGCGTAGCCTGTGAAGTAACTGCGGGCTTGTTCGGTGGCTTCGCGGTCCTGGCCGGCGAAAACGGTGGCGAGAATTTCCGGGCGCGCCTGGTGCGTCAGGGCCATGGCCACCGCGGGGCGAGCGCGGCCTGCGGCGCATCCGCAGACCGAATTCACTACCACGAGCACAGTGCGCTTCTCCTGTTGCAGGGCCGCATCAACGTCCTTCGCCGTGCGCAGTTCGTGAAAACCGATACTGGTCAATTCTTCGCGCATTCCGCGAAGCAGTTCTTCAGGGTGCATCGCAACTCCTTGGCTGATTTGGGGCCGTTTGACCCTCAAGCGAGCGGACCTTCGCCACACTGCTTTCCTGCTCGCAATTTGAAGCTGCGCTTTTATGCGCCGGCTGCGGCGGCTTGGGCGCGCTCTTCCGGCTTCACAAAGGCCTTGCTCGCAAGTTCGATAACTTGTTTCAGATGCCACCACTCGCGCTCGCTCATCGGGCGGCCATCATTGCTCGAGAAATAAATCGAGACGTAGCCATCGGACGACAACGGCACGCGGATGATCAAGTTATTCTTCTGTTCGGGTATCTGGTTTTCCGCCACGGCTATCCTCCCCCGTTTCAGGCTGGGCACAGCTAAGGAACGAGCACCACAGCGTGAGTCATTCTCTCGCTTTGGCCGGGCAGGGGCAAGGGCTAGGACGGCCGAGCAGTGGCGACGGATTGCCGAGCGGGGCGATTGAGTATTTCGTGCCGAGGGTCTTGTGTTTGAGTGATTAGGGCACTGTCCGCAGGAAACGGCGTAGCGCGCTCGATCGAACCGGTGAGCGCCACGGATGGCGTGAATCCACTCTGCGCGATGCGCGGTGCTGCTTCGCGTTGCTAGCAGATTCCTGCTGACATCGAGATCAGGCTGGACGAAATTCCCGTTGCGCGCAGGGACGAAGGGCGGCGTCTGGGAGGATGCGTCTTGAGCCAGGTCTCGTAGTTCTGGCGCATTTGTTCGATGTGGTGAGGGATGTGGCGTTCCTGCAGGTCCACCCAGCGATCGAGGCTGATGGCGCCGTCACGCGGATGGGTGACGGTGCTGTCCCAAACTTCCTCGGGCAGGGCGATCAGCAATTGATACGTCATTTTCCTGAGGCGGCGAATAATTTCGAGGGCTTCGCGCGTGCTCTGGTGAAAATAGCCGAGCGAACCAGCCCAGCGCGAGGCGCTGAATTTTGCCACTTGGCTGGCGGCCGGTTCGGCGATGTAGGCACGGCAGCGCACATAGGCGCTGGCTTCACTGTCGGCGAGATGCAGGATGATTTCGTGGATGCTCCAGCGCTCGTTCGCGGGTTTATAGATCCACATTTTCTTGGGAAATTGGCGGAGCGCGGCGGACAACAGGGCCGGCGCACGACCGAAAGATTCCAATTTTTGCCTTCTCGCATCCTGCTTCATAGGGCCCTCCGGCTTGATTTTCTTAGACGTACGAGGCGCCGTTTTGCTTCGTGACAACTGCTAGATAAACGAAGAAAACGGGCGAGTTGTTCACAAAAAGTTTTATTTCTTAGAAACAATATTTCAGCCGTGCGCAGGTGGGAAACTGTGTTCGTGGATGGGACGCGCGGCGTGTTCGTAATTGGCAACTTTGCACGTTCTTGGGAGAACGTGACCCGCAACTGCGGCGATTCTGCAATTTGAAGAAGCGCGCTACGGATTGCTGGAGGAAACTACGAACTTCGGGAGAAAACTACGAACTTCCGGAGGACAAATTCCGGCCGGCGACAGAGCTTTGCTTCGCCGCGCGTTTGGCCCAGTAGGCGCGCAATTCGCCCACGAGGTATAGCGAGCCGGTCGCGAACACGGCGTCTTGCGGGCCAGCCAGTTCCAGGGCAGCTTCGATGGCTTTGCCGGGATCACGGGCGATGATGGTTTCTTTCGCGTCGTGGCTGGTCATTTCAGCGAGCAGCGGCGCGGAAATGGCGCGTGGCTGGCGTGGTTCCGTAAGGATGACGGCGGCTGTGTGAGGGAAAAGCAGGCCGGAGATCTCATCTACCGCTTTATCGCGCATCGCTCCGTAGACGAGGATGATGCGGCGACCGGCGTAATTTTCTTTCCAGAATTTCAGCAGTTCACGGGCGCCGGCGGGATTGTGCGCGCCGTCCAGGTAAAGATCGGGGTGAGTGGCGAGCCGTTCCAGGCGGCCGGGCCAATTTGCGGCGGCGATGCCGCGTTCGATGGCGGCGTCGGGCAGTGGGAATCCGCGTTCCGCGAGGAGACGTGCTGCAATGGCGGCGGTGAGCGCATTGCGAATCTGGAAGCGCCCGGGCAACGAAGGAGCGAGGGTGAGTTGTTTGCGCGAGTGTGCGAACTCCGCCACAGCGCGATACAGGCCGTCGGAGGTTTGCACGTCTTCTGCGCGCGCTGTCGCGTCCACTTCCACCAGGCGCGCGTCCATTTCGGCGCAGCGCCGGGCAATCACCGCGCGAGCTTCCGACCGTTCGCTGGCGCTGACCACCCACGCGCCGGTTTTGATGATGCCGGCCTTTTCCGCGGCGATTTCCTCGATGGAATGGCCGAGAAAGTTTTCGTGATCGAAATCAATGGGAGTAATGATGGCGACTTCCGGATCGACAATGTTGGTGGCATCGAGGCGCCCGCCCAAGCCCACTTCGTAGATGGCGAAATCCACCTGGTGCTCGGCGAAGGCAAGAAAAGCAATGGCCGTGACGCACTCGAAGAAAGTGGGGTGTGCCGTGAGTTTTCCCGATGCCATCAGCGATTCGACGGAAGCGTGAACGCGGGACCAGGCCGCGGCAAATTGCTGGTCCGAAATATTTTCGCCGTTGATGCGGATGCGTTCGTTGATGCGTTCGAGGTGCGGCGAGGTATACAGACCCGTGCGCAGCCCAGCGGCGCGCAGGATGGATTCCAGCATCGCGGCCGTAGAGCCTTTGCCGTTCGTCCCCGCGATGTGCGCGCAGGGGGAGGAGCGCTGAGGCTGGCCAAGAGCTTCCGCGAGAATCGTAATATTCGCGAGACCGAATTTCTGGACGCGAGCTTGTTGCGGAGCGGCGAGTTCCCGGCCCAAGGAAAGCAGTGCGCGTACGGATTCTTCGTACGTCATGGGATTAGCCGACGAAGAAGTCGAGGGCTTGGCTGATGTAAGGCTTCATTTCCTTGCGCGGGACAACGGCGTCGAGGAAGCCGTGCTCGAGGAGGAACTCGGCGGTCTGAAATCCTTCGGGCAATTTCTGGCGGATGGTTTGTTCGATCACGCGTGGGCCGGCAAAACCGATCAGCGCGCCCGGCTCAGCAATATTCAGATCGCCGAGCATCGCGTAGCTGGCGGTGACGCCGCCGGTGGTGGGGTCGGTGAGTATGGAAATGAAAGGGAGCTTCGCTTCGTCGAGGCGCCCGAGCGCGGCGGAAACCTTCGCGAGCTGCATGAGGCTGACCACGCCTTCCATCATGCGTGCGCCGCCGGAGCAGGAGACCACGATGAGCGGTTCTTTCTGCTGGAGTGAGCGGTCGATCGCGCGCGCTACTTTTTCACCGACCACCGCGCCCATCGAGCCGCCGATAAATCCGAATTCCATCGCGCAGCAGACGACGGGGCGCCCGTTCAGGCGGCCTGCGGCGGTGATGATCGCGTCTTTCATGTTGAGTTTGCGCTGCGCTTCCTTCAGGCGCTGCGCGTAGGGCCTGGTGTCGGTGAATTGCAGCGGGTCGCTCGAGGCGAGGTCGGCGTCGAGTTCGATCCAGGGCTCCTCGTCGAGCAGCATTTCCAGGCGGCGGCGCGAACTGAGACGGAAATGGTGGTCGCACTTGGTGCAGACTTCCCAATTCGCTTCGAGATCTTTTTTCCAGATGATGGCGCGGCAGGAGTTGCACTTCGTCCACATGCCTTCGGTGTGGACGCGGCGTTCTTCGGCCGGCGTGGGATTTTCGATCGGTTTTTTTTCGCGCTTGAACCAGGCCATGGGTCGGGGTTTTTGGGCTCAAGGGCCCTTTACGAAGTTAACAGTTCAGAGTTAAAAGTTGAACGTTAAAAAAATGGCCGTCGCTGCCGCGCCACTGCGTCGCTCGCATCAATAGTCAATTCCGCGCTGCGCGAGGATGCCTTTCGTGTAGGGGTGCTTTACTTCGCGCATTTCGGTTACCAGGTCGGCGGCTGCGATCAGTTTGGGATGCGCGCTTCGGCCCGTGCAGATTACGTGGACGCGTTCGGGGCGCTTGTCGAGCGCGTCCACGACGCGCTCGACGTCCAGCATCTTGTAACCGATCACGTAATTGATTTCATCGAGCACTACCAGGTCGTATTTTTCGCTGTAAATCTGCGCGCGGCCGAACTCCCAGGCGTCTTCGCACATTTTCACGTCTTCGGGATCGGTTTCCGCGCCGCCGATTTTTACGAAGCCTCGGCCCATGGGGCGAATTTCGAATTTATCGTCGCCGAGCATTTTCGCGGCGTCGAGTTCGCCATAATGCCACGAACCCTTGATGAACTGCACCATCATCACGCGCAGGCCCTGGCCGACGGCGCGAAAAGCGGTGCCCAGCGCACAAGTGGTCTTGCCCTTGCCGGGGCCCGTGTAAACGATCAGCAGTCCTTTGCCTTCGGGCATGCGATGAGTTCCTTGGAAGTGCAGTTCGGAATAGTGAGCGCAGGTTGTGGAAACGTCAAGCGACGGACAAATCCTAGAGCGCGCCAGTGGCCCATTCCCGCACGAGCGCGGTATAATCGTCGGATGCCAATAACGCACAAAAGCGAACAGATGCACGGCACCACGGTGCTGTGCGTGCGCAAAGACAATAAAGTCGTCCTTACCGCCGACGGCCAGGTCACCTTGGGCGACGGTGTGATCAAGCACAGCGCGCGCAAAACCCGCCGCATCTACAACGACAAAATCATCGCAGGCTTCGCCGGCAGCACCGCCGACGCACTCTCCCTGTTCGGCCGCTTCGAAGGAAAATTGCAGGAATTCCACGGTAATCTCGCGCGCGCCGCCGTCGAACTCGCCAAGGAATGGCGCACAGACCGCTCTCTGCGCCACCTGGACGCGCTGCTCATCGTCGCCGACACCAAGTCCACGTTCCTGCTTTCTGGCAATGGCGACGTGATCGAGCCGGACGACGGCATCTGCGCCATCGGCTCCGGCGGCTCTTACGCCCTGGCCGCCGCGCGTGCTCTTTCCAAGTTCACCAAGCTCAGCGCCAAGGATATCGCCGCCGAAGCCATGCGCATCGCCAGCGAAATCTGCATCTATACCAATGACAATTTCAGCGTGGAAGAGCTATGACGGAGAAATCGGAGAAAGACATGGTCATCTACCTATCCGGAAACGAATCGCAGCCTCCCGAACCGGAGCCGCTTCCGTCGTTCGACGAGCTTACGCCACGCGAAATCGTCGTCGAGCTGGATAAATACATCGTCGGCCAGAATCTCGCCAAGAAAGCCGTGGCCATCGCTCTGCGCAACCGCGTCCGCCGCCAGAAGCTTCCGCCCGAGCTGGCCGAAGATATTCTGCCCAAGAATATTCTAATGATCGGTCCCACGGGTGTGGGGAAGACGGAAATTGCGCGGCGCCTGGCGCGCCTCGCGGGTTGTCCCTTTGTCAAAGTGGAAGCCTCCAAATACACCGAAGTGGGTTACGTCGGTCGCGATGTGGAATCCATGGTCCGCGACCTCGTCGAAACCTCCATCGACATGGTGCGCGAGGAAAAACTCGACGAAGTCGCCGAGCGCGCCGAGCAATCCGCCGAAGATCGGTTGCTCGATTTGCTCCTCCCGCCTTCGCCCATTGCGTCGGACACGACTCCCACCACCGAAATTCAGCGCCGCGAGCAGGTAGCCCGCACGCGCGAAAAACTCCGCGCCCAGTTGCGTGAAGGCAAGCTCGATCAGCGCATGGTGGAAGTGGAAGTCCGCGAACGCCAGATGCCCTCATTCGAAATCATCACCAATCAGGGCGTCGAGGAAATGGACATCAACGTAAAAGACATGCTCTCCGGCATGTTCGGCCAACAGAAAAAGAAACGCAAAATGACGGTCGCCGAAGCCTTCGACTACCTCATTCAGGAAGAAGAAAACCGTCTGATTGATATGGACCAGGTCACGCGCATCGCCGTGGATCGCGTCGAGCAGATGGGCATCCTCTTCATCGACGAAGTGGACAAGATCGCCGGCCGCGAATCTGGTCACGGTCCAGACGTTTCGCGCGAAGGCGTGCAGCGCGACATTCTGCCTATCGTGGAAGGCACCACGGTCAACACCCGCTACGGCATGGTGCGCACCGACCACATTTTGTTTATCGCTGCCGGTGCGTTTCACACCACCAAGCCCTCCGACCTGATTCCCGAGCTGCAAGGCCGCTTCCCGATTCGCGTCGAGCTTACCTCGCTCACCGAAGCGGACTTCATCCGCATACTCACCGAACCCAAGAACGCGCTCATCAAGCAGTACATCGCCCTGCTCGATACCGAACCTTTCAAACTCACCTTCACCGAGGACGCCATCGCCGCCATCGCGAAGTTCGCTGCCAAAGTAAATGAGCACACCGAAAATATCGGTGCGCGCCGCCTGCACACCATCTTGGAAAAAGTGCTGGAGGATATTTCCTTCGAAGCCCCGGAAATGAAGAAGAAGTCCTTTAAAGTAGACGCCGCCTACGTGCAAAAGCAGCTCGCAAATATCGTGAAAGACCAGGACCTGAGCCGTTACATCCTGTAGAAATTAGAAAACAGAAAATGGAAATTCGAAAAGGGGTCCTTCGGCCTCGCTGCTCGCCAATTCCAACCTCGCGCACCTCCATTTTCTATTTTCTCTTTTCCATTTTTCTTTCCGCAGCTTTTCTCGCTGGCTGCGGTGCTCCCGGCGAGCCGGTCGAGCGCAAAGCTCCGACACCCACCGCCGTCAACGATCTGGCGGCCACCCAACAAGGCGACGACGTGATCCTCACCTTCACGCTCCCCAAGGAATCCGTCGAGGGTCGCGAACTCAAGCAGCCACCCGCCATAGAGATCTTCCGCGATTTCCAGCCGATTCCTCCAGCCGGCGCCGCGCCCGCAGCGGGCGCCGCCGTTTCCAAAGCTCCGACGCTCCTGGTTACCATCCCCTCTGCAATGGTGGAGCAATACGATACAAGACGGCAAATTCGCTACGCCGACGAGCTCAGGCCCGACGATTTCACTCAGCACCCCGGCGCGCAGGCCGTTTACATGGTCCGCACGCGCACTTCACCAAAAAAAGTATCCGCAAATTCCAACGCCGTGCCCCTGCGCGTGGAACCCGCTGCGGATCTGATCACGGACCTGGGAGCCGAAGTCATTCACCAAGGCATAATTCTCACCTGGACGCCGCCGCAGAAAACCGCTGTCGGCACGGTAGCTCCGATCACGCTCTATCGAATCTTTCGCCGTGAAGTGGCACAAACGACCGCGCCCAGCCCCACCCCGCAAGCCTCGCAATCGCAAAAACTCAGCGTGCAAATCGGCGACTGCCCAGCCCCGCCATTCCGCGACACGCAAATCCAATTCGGTAAAACCTACGTCTACACCGTCCGCAGCGTCGTGCAATACCCGGACCTGCAAATTGAATCGCTCGATTCACCGCCCATCACCGTCTTCCCGCTCGACACTTTCCCCCCGGCCGCGCCGCAGGGCCTGGTCGTCGTTCTGGTCCCCGCGCAAGGAGCTGCTCCGGCCTATCTCGACCTGTCCTGGTCCATCAGCGCGGAAAACGATATCGCCGGTTACAACATCTATAGAACTGAGCAGGAAGGCGCTCCCGGCCAGAAGCAAAATCCGGAGCTGTTGCGTACTCCTGCGTTTCGCGATATGAATACCCTACCGGGCCACCGCTACTTCTACACCGTCACAGCAGTGGATCGCGTCGGCAATGAAAGTCCCGTCAGCGTACCCGCGTCCGGCGAAGTGCCGGTCGAATCTCCCGCGGGAGCTACGGCCGCAGTTCCTGCAGCGGCACCTGCAGAAGGAATTCAGAAAGCACAGCCAAAGTCATGACCGACCCAACCTCGACCACTCACCCAATCCCCGTTCAGGCGCACGTCTCGGTAAAAGTCGTAAGCCCCGCCGTTCGCGTAGGCCTCTACACCGGCGCGTTGCTCACCATCGTAATGGTCGGCTCCCTTATCGCTGCCAATCGCCTGTCCTGGCTCGATAATCGCGCCCTCGAACGCAATGGCGCCTCCTACGGCCTCTTCCTCGCGATCATGCTCATCCCCATTTTCCGTTTCCTCAATCGCCCACTGAAAATGTTCTCGTCGGCCATGCTCGCCTGGGGAATTTTCGTAATCGCCTACGACATCGCCGGAATGTTTTTTCACAGCCTGTTCCAGGCGCTGCGCTCGCCCTTCGAAGCCCTCCTCGAGGGCGCCGTCGTCTACGGTGTCTGCGCGGTCGGTTCCTGGGTGGGAGGCATGATTCTGCTGACGCGCCAGCACCGCGTAGTTCCGCGCCGCCGCCGCTCCGATTTCTTCACCACCCACCCCCGATGAAGCTCTGCCGATTTCAACCCCTGGAATTCGACGCGCACCAACTCACCCGCACCACGCGCGAAACTCGTCCCACTCCCCGCGCCGGAATCGTCGAAGGCGATCGCATCCACGAAATTCACGGCGAACTCTGGGGACCCCGCGAGCGCACCGGAAAAACCTGGCCGCTCGACCAAATAAAATTCCTCCCTCCCTCCGCCCCCAGCAAAATCGTCTGCGTCGGCCGCAATTATTCCGACCACGCCAAGGAACTAGGCAATGTCGTCCCCACGCAACCGCTGATCTTCCTGAAGCCTCCATCCTCGGTCATCGCTCCCGAAGAACCCATCGTCCTCCCCCGCATCTCGCAACGCGTGGACTACGAGGGCGAACTGGCCGTCATCATCGGCCGCACTTGCTACCATCTAAAAGACGACGAAACCGCCGCCCCCTACATCCTCGGCTACACCTGCCTCAACGAAGTCACCGCCCGTGACCTGCAAAGACTCGATGGCCAGTTCACCCGCGGCAAAGGCTTCGACACATTCTGCCCCTTCGGCCCCATCCTCGAAACGCAGCTCGCTCCCTCCGGCGCCACCGTCGAAACCTATCAGAACGGAATCAGGAAACAGTCTGGACACACGTCGGAAATGATCTTTTCCGTTGATGTTATAATCCGCTTCATCGCACAGGTGATGACGCTCGAACCCGGCGACGTGATCGCCACCGGCACGCCCTCGGGCGTGGGCCCGCTGGCTGCTGGCGACATAGTCGAAGTGAGCGTCGGCGGCATCGGCACGCTCAGAAATCCCGTCGTCGCCGCGCAGGATTGATCCGCACCGGAAAAGGCTGGCGTTGAAAGAACTCCTGAATGATTGGCACGAATGGCTCCCGCTAGCCGGCATCGCGGTGGTCGTCCTTGTCGGCATCGTTCTGTGGCTGCGCCGCAAGCCCGAAGATGAGACCGACATCGAACGCCAGCGCCGCGCCTACCTCAATCGCGTCGGCCGCATCGTCGAAGGCCAGGTACTGGAAATCGTCGAACACGCTCGCGACGCGAACGATTCCGCCGCGAAATCGCACGGCATGTTTCAGAAACGCGCCGCCCCCTCCCCCAACGGCACGCAAAAACTCCTCTACTACACCTACGCAATCTCCGGCGTAACCTACGAAACCGCGCAAGACATCACCGGCCTCGACGAAGCCAAGCACCTAGGCCGCGTAGCCGCAGGCCAAACCGCCAGTGTCAAATATGACCCATCCAATCCCAGCAATTCCATCCTCCTCGCCGACGATTGGTCAGGCCTCCACTGAATCGTCCCACAGGGCGATTCACCCTGAGAACCGGCGGTGCCGGTTTGAAGGGTAGCGCCGGAGTCCTGCCGACTCTTTTTGTTCTCTAGTCCCGGGGGCGAGGTATACCGTGCCCGCAGACTGAAATTCGCCCAAGCATCGAAACAGCGCGCTGCCCCGCATGGGCACAGTCGGGCGCGAATCGCGCAGCAGAAAAAAACCGAATCACCCCGTCGTACGTCCAAATCGTGGGTCACATTTACGCCAGAATGGTAAACTTCCCTGTTTTCCGGAGGATCGACTTGCCCAGTCATCAACGCCTTCTCGCCGCGGTTCTGCTCATCAGCTCCGCAACTGCCGCGACAGCCGCAACACTCCACGCCCAGCAAAATTCCGCAGCAGCAGCATCGCCATCAGCTACCGCAACTCTGGCGGTTGATCCCAGCCTCTATTCCGCCATGCGCTGGCGCCTCATCGGCCCCTACCGCGCCGGACGCGTCTCCGCAGTCGTCGGCGTCCCCGGCGATGCCGCCACCTACTACATGGGCACCCCCGGCGGCGGCGTCTGGAAGACAACCAGCGGCGGCGCCACCTGGAAGCCAATCTTTGACGACGAACACGTCGCGTCCATCGGCGACGTCGCGATCGCCGCCTCCAATTCCAACATCATCATCGTCGGCACCGGCGAACAAACCGCCGGCGACGGCGTCTACCGCTCGACCGATGCCGGCGCCACCTGGACCAACATCGGCCTGAAAGATTCGCGCTTCATCAGCACGGTCCTCATTGACCCGCGCAATCCCAACATCATCGTGGTCGGCGTCCTCGGCCATCCCATCCTCGGCATCGGCGCGCCCAGCGAACATCGCGGCGTGTACAGAACCACCGACGCCGGCAAGACCTGGACCAAAACTCTCTACAAGGACGACATGGCCGGCGTTTCCAATATGGCCGCCGACCCCGACAATCCGCGCATTCTCTACGCCGCTCTCTGGAAGCCTTTCGATTTCCGCACCGCTGCTGCCGATTCCCACACGCAGGATTCCTGGATCTACAAATCCACCGACGAAGGCGCCACCTGGAAGCCCACTTCGGAAGAGGGGTTGCCCGCTACGCCGCGCGGACGCGTCGGTCTCGCCGTCGCTCCCAACAGCAAGGGCCAAAGAATCTTCGCCATCATGGAACCCGGCCTGTTCCGCTCCGACGATGGCGGCGCCCACTGGCGCCAAATCACCAAAGACCCCCGCATCACCGGCAATCTCTACATCTGCCGCGTGTACGTAGATCCGAAAAATCCAGAAATGGTTTTCGTCATGCAGACCACCACCTACCGCTCCACCGATGGCGGCCAGAATTTCACGGCGTATAAAGGCGCGCCGGGTGGCGATGATTATCATGTCCTTTGGATTGATCCGCAAAATTCAAAGCGCATGATTCTCGGCGTGGACCAGGGCGCCACCATCAGCCTCGACGCCGGCCTCACCTGGAGCAGTTGGTACAATCAGCCCACCGGCCAGTTCTACCACGTCATCACCGACAATCAATTTCCTTACGTTTCCTACGCCCCGCAGCAGGATAGCGGCACCGCCGCCGTTCCCGATCGCAGCGATTACGGTGAAATCAGTTTCCGCGACTGGTTTTCCATCGGCGGCTTCGAATTCTGTTACATCGCTCCTGATCCCGCGAACCCCAGCATCGTTTATTCCGGCGGCTGGTACGGCAGCATTTTGCGTTTCGACAAAACCACCGGACAAATCGTGCATGTTTTCGTTCGCGGCGCGAAAGATCGCATGTCACAGATGCCTCCGCTGGTTTTTTCGCCGCAGGATCCGCACACGCTCTACCTCGGCGCGCAGTACGTCCTGAAAACCACCAGCGGCGGCGATCGCTGGACGCAGATCAGCCCCGACCTCACCACGCCCGCCGCCGCTCCCGGCGCGCCGGCCGATCAACCGCACGCGCAAACGGCCGCGCCTGCGAGCACTGCGAACCTGAACGCGACGACGCCGGCGCCAGCACCGTCCGCAAACACGCACTCTCCTCTGAATGAAGACGAAGAAGCTGTGGACCTCGATGAACGCGACGCCGGAGGCAAAGACGATTTCGAACTGGCCCAGCGTCCGCGCCGCACTTCGCTAACGGTCCTGGCTCCTTCGCCGCTCAACGCGTCTGTCCTCTGGGCCGGCACCAGCAACGGGTTGGTGCAAACCACGCGCGACGCTTCGCAATCCTGGCAAGACGTCACGCCCTCCGGCCTGCCAAAAAACAGTGAGATTGAAGCCATCGAAGCGTCACATTACGACCCCAGCACTGCGTACGTAGCTCTCAACGCGCGTAAGGATCTGCAGCCCTACATCTACCGCACGCGCGACGCCGGGAAATCCTGGCAGAAAATCACTACAGGCTTGCAGCCCGATTGGATCGCCCGCGTAATCCGCGAAGATCCCGTGCGCAAGGGCCTGCTCTACGCCGGAACCGAAAACGCGCTCTACGTTTCCTTCGACGACGGCGACCACTGGCAATCCCTGCAGCTGAATTTCCCGGCCTCCGATGTTCGCGACCTCGCCGTGCATGGCGACGACCTCGTCGCCGCCACCTACGGCCGCGCCATCTGGATCCTCGACGACATCACCCCGCTCCGTCAGGCCGGCCCGGAAATCACCAAGTCCAACGCGTATTTGCTGAAGCCCGCCACCGCCATCCGCGTTCGCTACGATAACGACCAGGAAACCCCTCTGCCGCCCGAAGAACCCACCGCGCAAAATCCCCCCGATGGCGCCATCATTGATTACTACCTGAAATCCGTCCCCTCCAACCCGCTCAGCGTCGAAATCCACGACGCGCAAGGAAAAGTAGTGCGCCGCTTCAACAGCCTCACCCCCGCCGTGGATTCCACGCCCAAAAACGTTCCGGATTACTGGTTCGGCAAGCCCGCGCATCTTTCGAAAGAAGCCGGACTGAACCGCTTCGTCTGGGATTTGCGTTACGATCCGCCGCAAGCCCTGAATTTCAGCTACTACGGCGGCCTGCTCGATTACATCGAGTACACCATCTCCGACCACGCACTGCCTGCCGACACGCCGCGCGAGCAAACTCTCGGCCCTCTCGCCGTCCCCGGCCAGTACGAAGTGATTCTCATCGGCAACGGTACGGTCATGAAGCAGCCGCTTACCATCACCCTCGATCCGCGCGTCCACGTTTCCCAGGCGGACCTCGAAGCGCAACTCCTCGCCGCCAAGCGCATTGATTCCGGTCTGGCCGCCAGCACCAAAGCCTTCCAATCCATCACCAACCTCCGCGCCGCCATCGCCGACCGCCTGAAGACTCTCGGCGTGAAGCCCGAAGAAAAGCCGAACGCGGACCGAATCAGCGCCGCCGCAAACGACAACGAAAAGCCTGCAGAAAAACCCAAGGACGAGAAAGCCTGGACCGCCGACCCCCAAGCCAAAGCATCGGCCGACGCCCTCTGGGATTTGGACAAGAAAGCCGCCGCAATCGTGGAAGGCACTTTCGAAGCTCCCGGCGTAGGCCCCATCAATCGCGACCTGGCCCGCACAAGCTTCTTCATCCAATCCGGCGACGCCGCCCCGAGCCAAACCGCGAAAGTAGTCCTGGAAGAATCCTGCAGCGCACTAAACAAAAACCTGACCGCCTGGCACGACCTCGATTCCCAAGCCGTCCCAGCCACCAACACAATCCTCGCCAAATCCGCCCTGGCCGCTCTCCCCACCGCAACGGTCATGTCCATAACCAGCTCGTCTCACGACGCCGCCAGCTCAGCCGACGCCTGCGCGCCATAGCCAAGGGCTAACGCATCCGCGCCGCCGCAAGCCCCGGCTCAGTCTGCCCATGTATAGATTTTGCATCCGTAGGGGCGGGTCTCAGACCCGCCCCCTGGGAACGCCAATCTCCTGATTGACGGTTCGGAAGTCAACCTGAGCGCAGCGAAGGATCTCTGTTCGCTTTCCCGCGGTCCACTGCGCCGTCGCTCCGATCGAGCGCCGCAACTGCGCTTTGTAGTTCCACTTTCCGACCTGCTCGTAGGCTTACAAGGACCTGATCGGTTGATTTTGCGCACCCATTAGTGTATATACAATAATGTGTTCTCGCGGGACACGCCGCAAGCCGTCGCGAATCTCGCGCTGCACAGAGTCTGGTTTGAAGAAGCCGCGACGGTATTCAGCGATCCCGACGCACTCGATTGGGCGGATCCGGAACACTCGAATCGAGAGCTACGCAGTAAGCGGCTAGGGGCGTCTTCGAAGAGCCGCATTTTGATGGTTGTTTGTACCGTGAGGAAAGTCAATTATGACAAAGAAAGCATTCGCATCATCAGCGCGCGCCAAGCCAGCCGCAAAGAACGCGCGGCATAGGTCGGATCGTCGCATTGATTTCTCGGATATTCCGCAGTCCACGGACGAGGAACTCAAGCGCGCGCGCCGCGTCGGCCGCCCCAAGACCGGCAAAGCCAAACAGCTCATCGCGATTCGCATCGCGCCGCCATTGCTGGCTCGCCTGCGTCGCCTCGCGGCCAAACGATCCAAACCGTATCAAACGCTAATCCACGAACTTCTCGATCGCGCCGCCCCGCGCTGAAGCAACATCAACAGCCGCGCGAATGTACACCCAGCATCGTTCGCATTTTCCCGAACAACGTGCTACCGTGTCCTGTGTTCCACCAACAAAATTCGCGAACGACTCACGGAATGAACCAGCCGCCCTTCCGCTCCTCACAACTGCAAACCGCAACAGAGCCGAGTTCAACACAACGCCTAGCTCATCCCGATCACAATTCACCACTCACGCCATTTCTAATCGGCTCCTCTGCAATTGGAAGCGCCCCTAACTCCTCTGTAAGCAGCGTAGAGTCCTATTCTAATCGGTTGAAAAATGCATGCTTGCGGTCGCATATTTCGCACGATTTGCATCCCACGAATCGCCCACGATCCAGCACCAGTCACGCCTGTCTGATCGCTACTTTTTCTGTCCGTTTTGCGAATCACCGCTCGCCATTCACGCCCCGCCGACCCCTCCCATGACCGCCCATCGTAAACACCACGACCGCCTCGAAGAACTCCGCAAGCGCAACGCCGAAGCCGAAGCCGGCGGCGGCGCCGAACGCCGCGAGCGCGAACACAAGCAAGGCAAGCTCAGCGCCCGCGAACGCGTGGACCTGCTGCTCGATGAAGGCTCCTTCGAGGAACTCGACAAGTTCGTCCGCCACCACTCCCACGATTTCGGCATGGAAGCCCAGCGCCCGCCTGGCGACGGATTCATCACCGGCTATGGTCGCATCGGTGGCCGCCTCGTTTACGTCTTTGCGCAGGATTTCACCGTCTTCGGCGGCTCGCTTTCGGAAGCCAACGCCGGGAAAATCACGAAGATCATGGACCTGGCCATGCGCGCCGGCGCCCCGGTGATTGGCCTGAACGATTCCGGCGGCGCGCGCATCCAGGAAGGCGTCAAGTCGCTCGCAGGCTACGCGGAAATTTTCCTGCGCAACACGCTCTCCAGCGGCGTGATCCCCCAGATCAGCGCCATCATGGGACCCTGCGCCGGCGGCGCCGTCTATTCTCCGGCGATCACCGACTTTATTTTCATGACTCGCGACACGTCCTACATGTTCGTCACCGGCCCGGACGTGATCAAGACCGTTACCCACGAAGAAGTCACCAAGCAGGAACTGGGTGGCGCCATGACCCACAACGCCACCAGCGGCGTCGCGCATTTCATTTCCCGCGACGATGCCGAATGCCTGGCCATGATCCGCGAACTTTTCAGCTATCTGCCGTCGAACAATCTGGACGACCCGCCGCGAAAACCTAGCAGCGATCCGTGGGACCGCGTCACGCCTTCGCTCAACGCGATGGTTCCCGAAAATCCGCAACAACCGTACGACATCAAGGACGTAATCCACGCACTCGCCGACGACTCCGAATTTTTCGAAGTGCACGAGCACTACGCAAAAAATATCGTCGTGGGCTTTGCGCGCTTCGATGGCCGCTCCGTCGGCATCGTCGCGAACCAGCCCGCGTTCCTCGCCGGCGTGCTGGACATCAACGCCTCGGTAAAGGGCGCCCGCTTCGTGCGCTTCTGCGACGCCTTCAATATTCCGCTGATCACTTTCGAGGACGTGCCCGGCTTCCTCCCCGGCACGCAGCAGGAATTTGGCGGCATCATCCGTCACGGCGCGAAACTGCTCTTCGCGTTTGCCGAAGCCACAGTTCCGAAAATCACAGTGATCACGCGGAAAGCCTATGGCGGCGCCTACTGCGTCATGGCATCCAAGCACATTCGCACCGACATCAATTTCGCCTGGCCCACCGCCGAAATCGCGGTCATGGGCCCCGAAGGCGCCGTCAACATCGTCTACAAGCGCGAAATCGATCGCGCCCCCGAATCCGAACGCGAAACCCTCCGCCAGGAAAAAATCGCCGACTTCCGCGAGCGCTTCGCCAACCCCTACCTAGCCGCCGAACAAGGCTACATCGACGCCGTAATCGAGCCAGCCCACACCCGCGCCAAACTAATCACCGCCCTGCGCTCCCTCGAAAATAAGCGCGACACCAACCCCCGCAAAAAACACGGAAACATCCCGTTATGAGCCACCTGCACAAAGAACTGGTTCCGCATCTTGACACTGCGCGCAGCGAACCTTTAGCATCGAAGTCTCTCTAGGGCCCTCTCCATTGCCGAGGAATTGGCGGTGTATAATTGGGGCAAATCGCCGAGGAGGGACGTCATGCGGGTGATTTCGATAATTTTTCAAATTTTACTTGGTTGTGCCGTGGCGGCTTTCCTGTGTTGGTCGTACTTCACGGTCATATCGGGCGGATTTACTTGGGACGGTCCTTCCGCGCCTTGGATTGTCTGCGGATTTATTGTGATGGTCTTGCGGCTTTCCTATATTATGTGGAAATTTAGGTGGGTGCACCGGAGAGCGTTCGGGCTGATACAAATTTTTATCGGATGTGCGATTCTCATCTCGCGACTTGGAAGTTCGGGAAATTCGGATGTGAACCAAACTCTGTTCCTCACGGAACTTCTTGCGGCACTTTTTTTCTTCGTGAACGGAATCGACGATTACAAATCTGATCGACGGGTTCGAGGCTGACACCTACAATTTGAGCCGAGACTTTCCAACGCCTTAACCGCGTGGATCACCCGATTGACCCGGGGCAAACGGCTCTTAATTTCGGCGCGGATAGATTTTGTGAAGCCATCTCCCGCTCGTCTGGGGCGTGACGCGGCGAACCCCGAAGGTGCTGCTACTGCTGATTTGCTCTCGCCTTTTTGAACGCGCGAATGAACGCGAGGGCTGTGGCGTTGATCGATTCGCCGCTCGCCGCTTCCGCTCTGTGTCCAGGCTTGACGACTTGGACAGTTTTTGCGGCCTTCACCAATTTTTTCGCCGGCTGTGATTGAAACGGATCCATTAGATTTTCTCCTCGTTGGCCGCTGCTGGATTCGCCGGGATGGGTTCCGGCGCATCGGGCTGCGCGTCCATCATTTCCTGGATCTTGTCGAGCGGAATGCACGGGGCGCCGTTGCGGCTGGGCAGACATTCCGCCGGTGCGGGCTGGGCAACTGGTGCGGCGGGCTGGACGGCGGCCATGGCCGCCGGCATATTGTGCACCGGTGCGAAATGAAAGAACCCGGCTACGGCCACACAGAACACCAGGCCGGCGATCATTGCGTGTATTGCGATGTGCGTTGTGTTTTCAGTTTCCATTTTAAACTCCCGCTCGTTCAGTGCTTTTCCCCCGCCGGCGCGGCGGCAAGTCGGTAGCTCGTGCTGCGGCCGCCTTCTTCATTTTGAACTAGTATGCCTGCTGCGATTAGCTCGTGAATATCGCGAAGGGCAGTTCGAGGAGAACTCTTCGTCATTTTCGCCCACTTTTCCGCTGTCAATTTGCCGTCGAGCCCACTGAACAACTTATCCACGATCTTTTTTTGTCGGTCATTCAGAGGGACCGATTGTTTTTTCAAACGATTAAAAAAGGACTCTTTTTCCAGGGCGCCGTCCGTTATCAGATTTGACTTTTCAATCGCGCGATCCAGGCACCGCAGAAACCACATGAGCCATTCCGTGATATCCATGGAACCTTTCTGGCCGCTTTCCAAAATGTTGTAGTACTCCGTGCGCTCTTCGAGAATTTGCGAAGACATGCTGTAAAACCGTTGTTGGCTGCTGTCCGATCGAGCAAGGCACAAATCCGAGATCGCGCGGGTTATGCGCCCGTTGCCGTCCTCGAAGGGATGAATTGTGACGAACCATAGATGCGCGATCGCAGCTTTCAAAAGAGGATCCGGCTGGCTGTCGCCATTCATCCAATCAAAGAACGCAGTCATTTCGGCTTCAACTCGATCGGCAGGAGGTGCCTCAAAATGAATCTTTTCTTTCCCCACGCGGTGTCCGGAAGCAACATGCATTGGGGCATCGCGCCACGCGGCAACGCGGATTTTGTGCAAGCCGCTGTAGCCGGTTGGGAACAGAGAATTATGCCAACCGAATAGGCGCGTGTCATTCAACGGCGCTTCGTAGTTCTGAGTCGCATCCAACATCATTTCGACAACGCCTTCCACGTTGAGATCTTCTTTCTCGCGAATGCCAGCAGCAGGTAACCCCAGCCGACGTGCGATGGATGAGCGAACGCTTTCCGGATTGAGGGCCACGCCTTCGATCGCGCTCGATTTAATGGTCTCTTCGGTCAAAGCTTTCAAGGTCGCATTCCAACGCGACGACATTCCATATCCGTGCATTTTCCCCAGGAGTTCGCCTTGGCGAAGTCTGACTGCGGACAAAAGTCCTGCGATGGATTTGGCATCCCAGGTGAATTGCGGCCACTCCGCTTGTTCGTGGATGTATATTTTCGCCATAATCTCGTCTCTAATCTAGCCACATTCTAGCCACTAATCTAGCCACTAATCTAGCTACTGTCAAGCTATTGTCCTTGTTATCTTTTGGTTGCCGGAGCAAGAACCACCGGCAAGCTGCTGTGAAAAATCGAAACAGCCGGCCGGAGAGCATATGCCGCCCGCAGGGCGATCGCCGGCTCCAGATAGAGATAAGTGCCATGGATTCAAGGTGCGTGGCTCCTAGCCGCTCTCCACCATGTGGACGGGGCTAACGTCACCGTTTCGGGCGAGACAACCGGGGCAGCGGGCTGCATGAGTTCTGGATTACACACACCAGAGACGTACATTAAGATCTCCAGCAACACACCGCTTCTGCAAAAAGGCACGCCGGTACGCCCCACAAGCTATCTAACATTCACCGGGGGGCAGAGTGCTACTGTCGCGGTGGGCACTGTGTACGATCTGGACGAGGAAGCGCTCATCTTTTGCAGCATATTCGATGGTGACTTCTGGATCGTAAATGGGCCGCCGCAATTTGAGATTGCTTACGAACGAAGTGCATCGTTGGGCACAAGAACGGGGTGCGTGACAACTGACGGGATCACTTATTGTTTTGTGTCCCAAACTCCGTGGTGCAGCGCACTAGGGACGCCACCGGACTTGAATGTTTTGTCAGTCTATACGGAAACCTACCCAGTATCGCCGGCCCCGTTCTTTGAAAATTGGGCAGCGTGTGCAAGAAGTGGTGCCGGGCAGGCTTGGAGTTGCAGCCCAGCATTCTCACTTTCGAACTTTAATTCGGCTCCCGGTCTTGCGCTCTGTACGAAAACTCCGTAAATCAAACGGGAGTATGATGAGGGGAGCGAGTCATCGTTCCCCTCAACTTCTGTCGGAGGATAACATGATCTCAATGAAGGGTTTTCTTTTCGGCCTGGGGCTTGCTGTTGTGGGATCCGTCGTGTACGCAGGGTTTCTCATGCGCTCCATCTTTGCGAACGCGCCGCAGGGTCAACAAATCGGAATTGATATGGTATCGCTGTTCAAGTATTCAATTCTATCGAGCCCCGGTTATTGGGTACTTGTAATCGTGTTGTTTATTGCTGGTATCGTGGCGATGCACTACATCCAACGCCCCGCGTTGTAAGAGAAATCACCTCGCGTCGAACGGTGGTTGCGCGGTGAGGATGTTGCGTGATGCGAAGTGTGGTGCCACCGCCCAGATTCGAACTGGGGACCCCCACGTTATGAGTGTGGTGCTCTAACCAACTGAGCTACGGTGGCTCTTCAATATTGTACTTCAAAAGGTTCAGCCAGGTGAAAGGGCTCGTGGGTCAAACCTTAACGCCATATTTCCGCCGCGCGACTTGTTCGAGCTTTCTCAGTCCGGCTTTGGCACGTTTTTGATCTGGCAAAATGTAGAATCCCATTGTTGTGGAGATGTCGGCATGACGTAAAATGCTTTGAATTTCTTTTGCGTCCACGCCTGCTTCGTTCAGTCTTGTCCCCAGTCCACGCCGAAAGGCTTGCCATCCGTAAAAACTAACTTTCTTAGAGATATCCCGCCGGGACAGGTTGTCCAGATTGATTGGCCGCAGAAATTTTTCACCGCGAAACATCCAGCCGTCTTTTCCGGCAGGATATGCTTTCCTGTAGTTCTTCAAGATTGCTTTCAACAGAGGCACGACGTACACTCCTGCTCCCCGCGCTTCTGTCTTGGGCGCACCCTCTTTGCCGCCCCAAATTTTCCGCTGAATTGAAATCTCCTTCCCGTCGTAATCGCTCCACTTGAGTCCCATCAATTCGCTTCGCGTGAATCCTGTAAAGGCCGCCACGGCACACACGGTACGCGCGGGTTCGGGCAATTTGTCCAGCATCTCCGCCACTTCCAAGAGCGAGTACGCATGCTTGTTAGATTCCAGAGTTTTAGCTCGCCGGATTTTCTCGCCCTCTGACAAACCCGAGAGTTCCCCCGCCACTTTGCGACCACCAGCCTTGGTGTTTTCGAATGGGTTGTTTCCTACGTACGAGCCATCCGAAATGGCCCAAGTAAACACACCTCGCAAAAAAATTTTTGATCCTTAAATGGCGCTGGTGGGAGAGTTCTGCGGGCAGGCTTTCCAAAAACTGCTGGGCGTCGCGGGCTGTGAAGGATCGCAGTGAGATCTTAGCGGCCGCACTATCCTTTACGCGGATGTTCCAAATGTATTGGTAGCCCTCGATTGTGGACGGCTCGATATGCAGTTCATTGCCTGAAGGCTGCGCCAGTCGCCTGTTCAATCGAGGGAAGTAACTGTTCTTTATAAACTCGCCCAACGTCAGCGTGCTCTTGGCAATGGGGCTTTCGCCGTTGACGGACGATAGGAGCGAGGCGATCTTGTCTTTGAAGATCTCGCGCAGCCGTTCTAAATCGGTGGCTGTGCCTCGGTACCTTGGCGGTGGCTGTGGGGAGATCGTGTGTGAGTCTTGTCGCGACGGGTTTGCCGTCTGGCACCCTAATTACATCTGAGGATGAGGCGGGCTGAGCCGATGCAGCGTTTGCCGGATTGGCTTCGTTCTCTTCAGAGGAAAGCAGCGACGGTCCCGCGACCACGCAAATCAGCGCAAGAACCGCAAAATACGTTCCGCTTCGACGAGAGCTAAGACTAGCGTGTTTCACTCGGCGACTCCTGTTGCTTCTCCTCGAAAAATGACTTGATCGAGTCCGCCCGTGGGGAAACCTACATCGAAGTGCTTCACCCGGGAGTTCCGATCTGACTGACTTTGCGGCGCATCATGCCTCCGAATACGCCGTGGATATACAGCTTCGTGAGTCCATTTACCGTTATGGGCCTGTCGCGCGGTAAATCGTTTCGTGGCTGGGCCACAAAGCTCCCACGATTGCGCCGCCCGCAAATCCGACAATGGCGAAAATCCCAGCTTCGCCTCCGCGTCCGATGGGATCAATGCAGAAGCTCTGCGCGGGATTACACTCTCGGTACGCCGCCGCGCCTATGCCGGCTCCCACACCCGCTCCCAGTACGCCGCCGATCGCCGTGTTGCGCAAACGATGCTTATTTTCCATGAGCTTAACGCTGCCAACGTCTTGTCTTTGGATGATTTGCTGGCCTGACTTTGCTTGCAGCGAGATCGTCTTGTCCGATACGCTCAAGAAGGTCCCCGAGTCTTTCTTCGAGTTCACTTCAACGACTTGAATCTTCTGTCCCGCTTGCAGCCTGTTTAAGTCCTCCCATTGGGCTGAAGCTACGCAAGGCAGTGCAAGAACGCAGGCGAGAATCCAAAGCTTTCGCATCTTGTCGTATCTCCTTTTCGAGTTGAGCCGATTTTGGCGTACGAGTACCGAGCGAACACGTTCCGACAGACCAATCGTTTGCGGCCGCAGAGCGCACATCGCCGGCATTGATGGCGAACGATTTCAGATTTGCACCTACGTCACCCGAATTTTCCTGATAACGAGATGAGTGCCCCGGGTAAACTCATTTCAGCACTGGACTTTTTCGCCACGCTGCTAAGCGCACCTGTGAGTCCCTTGGCGGTGCCGTGCCTGGGCGGCTGCGCGGATTCATTTGTCGCTTCGGCTGATCGGGCGGGAATGGGCCCTCCAAACTGACACAGATTGAGAATTCTGGATAACTCGTATAGGTACACAACCGCGACGACCAGCAGAGCCGCAATGTCTCGTAAGGAGTGGGACATGACGGAGCCGTTAAATCCGGCCGCTGCGGTTCCGATTCCTATCTGTGCCGTAGCTGACTTAATCAGTGTCGCGCCGAGGACGATGACCAGAATTCCGCGCCAGAGATATCTAGCAGGCATCTACTCCTCCTTTTGAAGTGGCTTTGATTTATGTCGGACCGCCCGAGCTTTGTTTGCAGACTCCGTCGGTGTGGCGTTCACTTGAGGCAAATCGGGGCCGAGCCGGGGCCGCGCACGATTTTCATGCCAAGTTCGACCGTGCAGGTAAAAGGAGTGCCCATAAATCTGGCAATGCTTAGCCCAATTTTCAGGCATCTGCAGGACGCATCGACTAGTAAGTGTCTTATTTCTCATTGGTTTCTTCACTAGACAGCGAGTGAGCGGTCACTCGCTAAATCGTAGTATGCAGCTGGCCTGCCATTATTCTAGGCAGTAGGGGCGACGGTCGAGCGTGGCGGTGCGTCGCGGGATCGTGTATATTCGCCGAAGGAAGGGTCGGAATGGCCTTGAATCAAGAAAATCCTCCGGCTGAGCACCTCGGACTTCTATATCGCGTGTCGCGAGCACTCCTCAGGGAAGGCGAATACGGCGAACTCCTTTCTGGGCTGTTAAACACTCTGATCGAGGGATTGGGTGCGGATCGGGGATTCATAGTCGTGCGCGAAGGCGGAGAGTTCCGGGCGACTGCGGCGCGAAACTTTCGCAGCGAAGCGCTGTCGCGAGCAGAAGAGGCGTTCAGCCGTTCGATCGCCCGTGCGGTAATGGACGGCGGGAAAGCGGTGCTGATCGGAGACGCTTCCACGACCGAGCCTTATCGCGATAGCACGAGCGTGCAAGAATTCTCGATTCGATCGGTCTTGTGCGCTCCGCTGGTGACGAGCGATGAAGCGTTCGCACTTATTTACCTGGAAAACCGCCAAGTCACGAATTGCTTTACGGAAGAGCAGCGAGCATTGCTAGACGAAGTCTGCGGGTTAGCCGCGCCGCGATTGCGATCAGCGGTGGCAATGAGTCAAGCGCAGCGCCGCGCGGAGGCTTTAGAACACGCCCACAGCCGGTCTGACGGAATATTGACCGCCGACCCAGAAATGGCGCGGGTATTGCAGACGGTACACCAGATCGCCACCACGGATTTGCCGGTGCTGATTGAAGGAGAAACCGGAACCGGGAAAGAGTTAATCGCCAGGGCTGTCTATCGTCATAGCGCGCGAGTAAAAGGACCCTTCGTCGCGTTAAATTGCGCGGCAATTCCGGCACCGCTGATAGGTTCTGAGCTCTTCGGTTGCGTGCAGGGTGCGTTCACCGGTGCGAATCGCGATCGCGTCGGCTTCATCGGAACAGCCAATCGTGGCACACTGTTTCTAGATGAGATCGGCGATCTTCCGCTCGATTTGCAACCCCATCTACTTCGCGTTCTGCAATCCGGCGAATTTACCCGGCTAGGTAACTCGCGGACCGAGCAGGTGGATGTCAGGTTCATCGCCGCGACAAACCGCGACCTCGAAAGCGAAGTGAAGGCCGGCCGATTTCGCGCCGATCTTTTCTTTCGACTATCCGCCATCACGCTTCGTCTGCCGCCCCTGCGCAAACGTCCGCACGATATCCGGCTCCTGGCTGAACATTTTCTTCGGGCCGCCGCAGCGCGTTACGGTCGGCCGACGCCACTGCTCACGGAGAATTGTTTATCCGCCTTGACGTCCTACGCGTTTCCAGGAAATGTCCGAGAACTGGAAAGTGAAATGGGCAGGCTCGTCGCGCTGGCGGAGCCTGATGTTGCGTGCGACACCGCCCTGCTAAACGAAAGAATTCGCAGTCGCGGCGATTGCCAGTCCGCGGTCTCGTCGGAAGGGACGACGATAGCTCCGATGTCGCTGCAAGAAATGGAAAAGCAGCTGATCTTCTCGGTGCTACGGCATACGGCGGGAAACCGAACACGCGCAGCCGAGGTGCTTGGGATCAGCCGCGAAGGATTACGTACCAAGCTCCAGCGACTTCAAATCTCTGCTCCGCCCGATTCCGTTTCCTGAGTGCATGCGCCATTGAAAACCAATGGAAAACGCTAGAATCGCGATCATCGTCAAACCAGTCTGCAGGGCACAGACTGGGCTGCACATCGCAGAACCTTCAGGACGCTTCACCTAAACTCGGCTGGCGAGCCTGGAGGCCGCCAGGTGTTTGACAATGAAAGATCCCAGAGCGCGTCGCAATTTAGGCTGTGAATTTCCCATCAATTGACCTGCATCAGTTCTCCCTCGCGAGCTCAAAAAACGCCCGAGCGAAGCACTAGGACAATCAAGAATCGAGTCGAAGCCCGACCGTCTGGACTAGATCTCGAAATCTTGGATCCGATCGAAGCGCGTCAAGCACTGGTTCAATCTTGAGGAAAATAAGCCATCCGCAGCGTTCTTTAACCGCATCGTGCAGCAGCTCGAATGCGATGTCTTTTTGGCCCAACCCCAGGTTGACGAGAGCCAAATCGTAAGCCGAAACGTACTTTTTCGAAGATGCCTCGGCCAGCTCCACCAGAATTTGTCTGGCTTGATCAACTTCTCCTGCCAAGGCGTGCGCGTAGCCCAGCGCGGACAAGATAGGAGGCAAACGCGCGGAAAGACCGGCAGCAATTTGCAGCTCCGCGACCGCTTCGGTGTATAGGTTTCGCTGGGTATAAGCCTGACCGAGCACGAAATGCGCCAGGATGTAATCAGGATCCAGTTCGAGCGTTGCTCGGAGCTGTTTGATGGCGTCGTCGAATCGGCGAAAAAAATAGAACGCCCATCCCAAGTGAGTGTTGATGGGCAGTGAGAGCACGTCGAGTTCATGCGCTCGCAGGATAGACACCAATGCTTCGTCGGGACGCTCCATCACGGCAAGAAAAATCGTGTACCACTGATGAGCAGTGGCGTACCGAGGACTCAAACGAATGGCCCGTTTATACTCTTCCTCGGCTTGAGACCAGTTCCAGTCATAAAAGAGGGACGTCGTCGCCAGAGAATTATGGGCTTCCGCGACGCGGGCATCGATCTCGAGCGCCTTCATCGCGGAGGCTCTCGCCATCGGAAAAGCTTCGCGCGGTGGCAAAAACCGATAACCCCCGAACAAGGTAAAGCAATCGGCCAAGCCTGCGTATGCCAAGGCGTATCCGGGGTCTTGATCAATGGCCTGTTGAAGGTAACGGATGGCCTTCTTTACGCCGTCCGGTGTACGTTTATTCCAGTGGTGCCTACCCTTGAGATACAGCTGATACGCCACAGGGTCTCGAGTGTCATGATGGTGCAGTTTTTCTTTTTCTTGCGTTGATAAACGCAGCCGAAGCTCGGACGAAATTTGATTTGATATCTCTTCTTGGATCGTGAATATCTCAGACAGCTTCGTGTTGTACTGACTGCCCCAGAGCTGACGACCATCTGCGACATCAACAAGCTCAGCGTTGACGATCAGCCTATCACCGCGTTGTAGTACGCCGCCGATCAGTACTGCACCCACATTAAGTTCACGCCCGATCTTCTGGGGATCAGTCGGGTTTTTGTATCTAAACACGGTACTGCGCGCCATCACGCTAATGCCGGGAAACCGGGAAAGGGAGTTGATGATATTGTCCGTTATTCCCTCGCTGAGATACGCGGCGTCTGGATCATCACTAATCTCATTACCAAACGGCAGTACGGCCAGTGAACTTATCTGTTTTTTCTTCCGAGCACGAGTCATCGCAGGGTCCGCTGCGAGCGGAAGCTCCTCGTGGGGAGTGGTTGTGACGCTGGGCTTGCCTCCACGCATATCATATCTAAGTCGCTTTAGTTCACCCGCAAGCTCGAGGGCGCTCTGGTAACGTAACGCTCTGGTTTTCTGAAGCGCCTTGTCGATAAGTCTCTCTAATTGAATTGGAAAATTCTGGTCGAAGCTCCTGATCAACGGTGGCCGGGCGCTCATTACGGCGCTCAAGATAAGAGCAGGAGTGTCACCCGAGAAAGCTTTCTGCCCGCTGGCCATTTCGTAGATGACTGCCCCAAGACTAAAAAGGTCTGTGCGCGGATCCAGCGCATCTCCCCGCGCCTGCTCTGGCGACATGTACGAGAGGGTACCGACCATACCCGTGGCGCTAGTGAGCATTTCGCCGTTGGCGGTGACGTCATTGGAGCCGATTGCCACATTTTCCGGAGATTCGTTGGTCAGTTTGGACAAACCGAAATCCAGGATCTTGACTATGTGTCCAGTGGTCACAAAAATATTTGAAGGCTTAATGTCTCGGTGGATTATGCCCTTGGCGTGAGCGGCGGAAAGACCTTCAGCTACTTGGATTCCAATATCAAGGATTTCTTCGGCCGTCAAATTGTGATGAGACGTATATTGCTCGAGTGATTCGCCATCCAAAAACTCCAACGCGATAAAGAATGAACCCTCGAACTCATCGACTTCGTAAATGGTGCAAACGTTGGGATGATTTAATGCGGATACGGCTCGGGCTTCACGCAGGAAGCGCTCGATAGCAACCCGGTCTCTTGCAAGTGACTCCGAAACAAATTTCAAGGCTACATTTCTATTCAATTTTTCGTCACGGGCTTTGTAAACGACTCCCATGCCGCCGGCGGCCACGCGTTCCAGCAGGCGGAAATGCGAAATTGTTTTTCCAATCATCATGTATATGAGTGCGTGACCGGAAGTCCCGGCTCCGGAATACCGCCGTTCGAAACGCGATCCTTGCGCCGGGATCGTAGCTAGAATCTCGCGACCGACCCGCTAGTCATCTGCCGCCCCTATCCTCTCAAATACCATTCGGTGATGATCCATAATCTCACGCTTGAAGCACTCATATTGACAACCTTGTACCAGAGACATCAATTTAAATCTGAAATTTCGGTCGATTAAGAAATAGCGGAGCGTGCGAAGCATCGCAATCAAGATTGAAAAGTTGAGACGCAATCGTCTGTTCCACTGCCGAATCGTTTCCATATAATCCAGACGTCCACTGTTGCTTGAGACGACCTTGAAATAGGGACTCGCGCAGTCGATGATTTGACTTTCGCCGGAGGGAAGCCAGCATCCTGGGTAAAACTTCTCTGTGAGCGCCACTATATATTCATTGGAAGTCTTGTCAGCCTCTAGAGAGATGTCATGGAGGGAGGGGGCGTTCTTTCCCCAAGTCATGGTTTGTATGAAGAGCCTCCCGCCTGGCCGCAAGAGCTGGTGACAGAATGCGAAGAACCGGCTGTAGATTTCGTTTTGCTTACCTTCGAGAAACTCTTCCTTGGAGCAAAACGCTTCCAACGATCCAACACCGGCGATCGCGTCGAATTGCCCCAGACTGGCACGATCCGAATGTTTCCAGTCCGAGACGCGGGCGTCTAATCCATTCCTCCGGCAAGCCTCTGCCTGTTTCGTGGACAAAGTGATGCCAAGCCCAGTCGCCCCATGTTGTTGCAAAGCTCTCAGCAGAGGTCCCCAACCACATCCAATATCCAATACACGCTTGCCAGGACCGACACTTAGGTGGGTGAGAATGTACTCGTGTTTTGCATGCTGCGCTTGCTCTAGCGATAGAGAAAAATCGCCGTTGAACATTGCACCGCTCACATCGGCGTCCTCACCGTATGCGGCACGGAAAACCTGATCCATGTAGTTATAAGTCTCTTCGATTTGTGATTGTGTTGCCATCAGCGCCTTTGCAACAATCGGCTTCCGGCCGTAATTCGTGGGTTGCTTGGTCAACGGCCCACTCTGCCCTGCGAGACTGAGAAATTCGCGGAATGCGTCGTCGGCAACCACTCGCGTCGTTTTCTCCAAAGGCCCTCAGCAAAGGATACTGCGCGGCGATTCGGAGGTGATCGAACGTAACGCTGGCGGAGCTGGGATACCGTGGCACACAGTTACGCTCTAACTTCATGGAGGGACATCATAGCCAAAACCGCGATTTTGTCACCGTTTAATTAGGTCATGTCGCCGCGTACATTTCGATGCTTAGGGTTCGCAACTGCATGACTCATGGAGCGCACGATTCGCTAGCTCTCGGTGAGTCGCGTCGGCGGACGATCGGGTCTCGAATCTGGTCCTGGGTGGCCCCAGTTCACATTTCGACCCTTGGGTCAGACGGGAGGACGACATATCTCGATTCGAAACGGGACTAGGAGCGCGTTCGGTGCGTTGCGAGCCCCTGCAACCAAGCAGACTAATAAGGAACGAACCTAACCACATCGTAACAATTCGTTCCGATGAGTGCCGGCCTGGGACGTCGCAACGCCGCATAAACACACGCTTTAATACAATTCCACATGGGTTCGAGTCCCACAGCCGGCACCATAGATTTGCGCGTTAGGCCGCGGAAATACGGCGCAGCCTCGCTGCAAATTCGGGCGCGCATCCGCTTCAAATCTCCACAATTCGCGAGAGGAATTACTGCGCTGCAGTCGCGTTGGGCGGCAAGTGCTCTTCAAGATAGCGCAGCAGCAAGCTATACAGGTGCAGCGTGGTGCCAGAGCCTTCGTTGATAGCGTGCGTGCGATTGGGATACTCCATGAAGTCAACCGGCTTATCGAGTTCGATCAGGCGATCGAGCAGGAGTTCTGTGCCGGCGTAATGCACATTGTCGTCGCCGGAGCCATGCACGACGAGCAAGTGCCCGCGCAGACCTTCGGCGAAGTTGATGGCGGAACTGCTGCGATAACCTTCGACGTTCTGCAGTGGCAGACCCATGTAGCGTTCCTGGTATATCGTATCGTAGAGACGCAGATCCGGCACCGGCGCGACCGACATTCCCACCTGATACAGATCCGGTGAGCGGAACATCAGATTCAGCGTGCTCGAGCCTCCGCCGCTCCAACCCCATACAGCGACGCGCGATGAATCCGCGAAGGGATGCGACTGAAAGAAACTCTTCAGTGCAGCGCTCTGGTCGTGAACGATCACCGGATGGATTGCGCCGTAGACGACTTTTCTCCAGGCGCGGCCTTTCGGCGCGGGCGTGCCGCGATTGTCAAAGCTGACGACGATGTAACCGGCTTGGGCGACGGCGCGATTGTAATCGTTGTTCCACGCGCCCCATTCGTCGAGCACAGTCTGCGCGGCAGGCTCCCCGTACACGTAAACCAGGACGGGATATTTCTTCGCGGGATCGAAATGAGGAGGCTTCAGCATCCAGGCATCGAGAGCGGTGCCTTCGCCAATATCCACTTGGAAGAATTCCGTGGGCGAGGCGAGCAGCGGAGCGGCACTGGCGCGCAGCGCGGCGTTGTCTTCAAGCACGCGAGCGGAGCGATGCGCTGGCAGCTCGACGAGATCGGTTACGGGTGTAATGTCGGCGCGCGAACAAGTGTGAAAAGCCCAATGGGAATCGGGAGACATATCGTAACGATGCGTTCCGGGCGCATTGGCGGGACTGATTCGCTGGGCATTTTGCGAGCCGTCCAATGGCGCGCGATATAAATAGCGCTGGGTCGCGTTTTCCGGAGAGGCGATGAAGTAAAGCCAGCCGCCTTTTCGATCCACGCCGCCCAGTTCGATCACATCGTATGCGCCCGTGGTGATGAGTTGGACGCGCTTTCCGTCGCGCGCAACAAGATAGGCGTGACGCCAGCTGTCGCGCTCGCTCAGCCACAAAAAGTCCTGGCCGTTGTGGACCCAGTGAATTTCGTCCATCACGTCCACCCAAGCGGAATCCTGATCGCGGAAAATCGGGCGGACTTGGCCCGTCGTTGCGTCCGCGAGCAAGACGTCGTCGGTGTTCTGCAGGCGATTCAAATGTTCGATGGCAAGTTCGCTGGAATTTCCCGCCCATTCGAGGCGCGCAATATAGTTTTCACGGGGATCGCCGGGGACTTGCATCCACAACGTATCTCCGCCATCGGCGCTAACCACGCCGGCACGAACGGCGGAGTTGGTGGTTCCGGGGATCGGGTACGGAATATTCAGAATCGAGGGATACACGCCTACACCGGGATAAGGAAAGCCGGTGACAATTTCCTTGGGCGCGCCGAGATTGTAGAGCAGCTTAAAAATTCCCACGCCGCTTGAATCAAATTGCCAGTACGCGATGCGGTGGCCATCGGGACTCCAGCGGAAGGCGTCGCGAATATCCAGTTCTTCCTCGTAAACCCAATCGGATGTGCCGTTGATAATTGTTTGCGAGCCGTCGCGGGTGAGCTGGGTGATACGGCCGGTGGAAATTTCCTCCACGTAAATATTGTTGGCGCGGACGTAGGCGACTTTCACACCGTCCGGCGACAATTTCGCGAACATCAGTGAAGAGGCGGGCGCGTCACCGCCCAGTTTATGCAGCGCGCCAGATTGCAGATCCAACACCCAGTAATCTCCGCGAGTGCGCTGCCGCCAGACCGGCGCGGAATTGGTGTAGAGCAGCAGGCGAGACTTGTCCTTGGACCAGGCATAATTCTCGAATGCGAGTGGATCTTTAGCGCCCGCAGGAATGAGCTTTGCGGCGGAAACGAGCACTTCGCGTTTTCCGGTGGCCGTCTGATAGCGGACGATATCCTGCGCGTCTTTCACAGCCGTCGATGGCTCGACGGTGGTGTAGAACGCTCCGTCGTCCAGCCAACGCGCCGGACCGAAGTATTTGATCTCAAAATCCGGCGACGCATACATGCGATGCAGCAGCTGGTCTGATTCCTGTGATATCTGCGCCTGCACGGAAATGGAGGCGAGGCACGCCGCCACGAGCAAACCGAGAGCAGGCAGAATTTGTCGCAGCGAAACGCGCGCAGCAAAAGCCGAGAGCGTTGGAACTTCGAATTTCATGCAGTCTCCCGCGAAGCCTGGAGTGAACCGGCGGTGCTTTTTCGAAATCATGCAGTGCAGAGCTGGTTTCCCATCAATGGAAGTTGCTTTCGCGAATCTCTCTGCCGTTCGCGGGCTGAACCGGGCGATTATTGTCCGGATAGAGCTTTGCAAACGCCGCGATCTGCGCGGGAGAGGCTTCGATAGGAGTTTTCATCACGAACCAGCGGATGCCTTCCTTGCAGGCGGGAATGGTGAGCGAGCCGTCGAACACGTAATAGTTCTGGTCGGCGGGCAGGAGGTCGGCGGCGTTGATCTCCACTTTCTTCAGCTCCACTTCTTTTCCGCTTTCATGAGGAATGTGGCTCCATAGGTCGCGGAGCGGCGCGTTTTCGGCGCCGCTCTTGATGAATACGGCGACCACGGCGGCGCGGCCCGCAGCGGAATCCATGTGAACGAAGTGCAACTCCATGTCGTACTTCTTGCCGTTGATTTCGTTCTCGCTGACATGGTGAAAATGGAATTGGACCAGGGGCAGCGCTGTCCCGTTGACTGTGATACTGCTCCCCGGTTCGTAATTGATCTGGATGGTGTGGCCATTGTTGATGATTTTCAGCGGTGAAAGTTTGTAGTCAAAATGGATCGGGGCCAGTTCGGCTGGCTGAGCGCCGACGATATCAATCGGCGACTGGCGCTGGCCTGTTTTGCAGGTTGCAAAATCGGGCGAAAGGTCGCCCCAGTGGTCCGGACCATCCGCTCCGCTGTAACCCCAATGGGGAGCACTTGCAGGGTGTTCTTGAGCCATCGCGGGGTGCGTGTAAACGATAGCGGCGCAGAGAATCAACAGAGTTGTTGCTGCTCGGGTGAAACGAGTGGTCATGGGGAATCTCCTTTGTGAAAGAGGGACCGTAGCATCTCATTTTGTGTGCGAATCTTCAAATATTCGGTGTGGAAAATCCGAAACGTGCGCGTATATTCGCAAGGGCCGAGCGGCAGTGAAAACGAGGAAGGAAACCGCGTTTTTTTGGGAACTACCAGAGGCGGCGAGCGCCGCGCAGGAATGAAGGAACATGAAAACGACACTAACCGTCGCGCTCCTGATTGGTACTTTGTGCGGTGCGGCTCAAAGCACGCACGCGCAAGGAGCAGCGCAGGCCGCGAAAGAACAGTCCGCCGATGGCGCGCAGCAAATCGCCGCGCTGGGCGATTTGAAGTTGCGAAGCGGCACGGTGATTCATGATTTTCGCCTGGGCTATCGCACATTCGGGCAGCTCAATGCGGCGAAATCGAATGCGATTCTGTGGCCAAGCTGGCTGGGAGGCACGACGCAGGATCTGGTGCAATTCGTCGGGCCGGACAAGGTCGTGGACAACACGAAATATTTTGTGGTGCTGGTGGACGCGATCGGCGACGGAATTTCGAGTTCGCCGTCGAACAGCAGCACCCAGGCGCGGTTGGCTTTTCCGGAATTTACGATTCGCGACATGGTGGAGTCCGAGCACCGCCTCGCGACCGAGGTGCTGCACCTGACGCACTTGCACGCGGTGATGGGAATTTCGATGGGCGGGATGCAGACATTTGAGTGGGTGATGGCCTATCCGGATTTCATGGACGTGGGAGTTCCGATGGCAGGCTCGCCGCAATCCACTTCCTACGACAAGTTGCTGTGGACGACGCAGATGGACGCGCTGCGACTGGATCCAGAATGGAAGGGCGGACAGGGCACGCACCCGATGACGGGCGGCTTCGCGTTGTACGGCGAAATCGGCACGATGAATGTGACTTCGCCCGCTTATCGTGTGGCGCACACCAACCCGCAGGATTTCGAAAAGTTCATCGAAGGGGCGCGAAAGGAACTTGCGGGAAACGCGGCAACGGCGTGCGATGCCATCCGGCAGCGCGAGGCGATCAATGCGCTGGACATTCCCGCGGAGTTTGGCGAGACGATGGAGCAGGCGGCAAAGAGCGTACACGCCAAGTTGCTGGTGGTGATTTCTCCGGCAGACCACATGGTAAATCCGACGCCAGCAGCGGCCTTTGCAGGGATGATGGGCGCGGCGGTGCTGACGCTGGATTCACCTTGCGGCCATCTGAGTCTTGGCTGTATTTCCGCCGGACCGATCGTCGCAAAATTTCTGGCCGATCCTACGTCGGTGCAGAGCATGACCTTGCACGAGGCGGCCGGCCACTAGGAGAGCGCATGAGTGGGCGCGGGAAAACGAGCAGAGTGGCAGCGATTGGAATCGCTGTGACCGTCTTGATGTTTGTCGGCGGCGCAGGCTCGCGCGCGCGCGGGCGGCAGGGCGAGATACAGGCTCCCCTGGTGACCGTGCATCCCGCTGCGAAATTCGATGTATCGCCCCCGCTGCGTTCATTGCGCGGATCAGGCGCGAAGGATGATGTGCCCGATTGTAAGGAGGCTGGCTGCGGCACCTCGCCAGGGGGCGCGGATGCGGATCAAGAGCAAAAACCGGAAGAGGTGGCGCCGGCGCCGGTGATTACCGCGCAAGGCGCAGCCGTGGAGCAAAAATCGCAGGGCAAGCGTGCGGCGGTGCCGCTGCTCGACAGTTTGGACGGGCTGGGCTCCGGTTTCACCGGGCCGCAGGGAACCGCGACGTTTCGCAATCCTTCGGACAACAGCCTGGCAGTGGGTCCCGATCACATCGTGCAAATCGTGAACACGCGGATCGCGGTGTATTCGAAGAAGGGCGCGCACTACGACAAAACCGGTACGGTGCTTTACGGCCCGGCGGCCACGAATGCAATATTCACGGGCTTCGGCGGCGCGTGCGAGGCGCGCGATAACGGAGACGCGGTGGTCCGCTACGATCAACTGGCAAAGCGCTGGCTGATCGTGATGCCGATTTTCGGGCGCATCGCGCCGGGCGAATTCTCCGAACAAGGCAAGCCGGCACCTCCCGGCGGACTCGACAATCCCGGACCAGCAGTGGCGCCGCCCGCGAATCCGCCGCAGCCACCGCCGCGCACACCTCATCAGTGTCCCGTGAAAAAAGAGGGAACGTTTGCGATGTGCTACGCCGTGAGCGTAGGGCCGGATCCGCTGGGCGCTTACTATCGTTATGCGTTTGAGCGGACGCTTTTTCCGGATTATCCGCGGCCGGCGATTTGGCCGGACGGCTATTACGTGCCGACCAGTACCGGCGACGACGTGATTCAGAAACACGATTGCATCGCAGATCGCAGCAAGATGCTGCTGGGACAGCCCGCGACCGAGCAGTGCATCATCATCGACGGCGTGAATTTCCTGAATAACGCGGACATTGATGGACAGAAACTGCCGCCGGCCGGGGCACCGAACATCATGCTGGCGGCCGGCGGCACACAGCTGAAAAAAATATTCGAAGACGACGGGATTTACGTGTGGAAAGTTCACGTGGACTGGACGACTCCGACGAATACGAAAGCGGAAGGACCGGCGAAAATCCCCGTGGCTCCCTACCATTATCTATGCAACGGCCAGTTGACGAACTGCGTGCCGCAGCCCGACACCGACCGGCGTTTGGACGTGCAGGGCGACAAGATCATGCAGAGAGTGGTGTACCGGAGAATCGGCAATCGTGAATCGATTGTGGCGGCGCATGCGGTGGCTACGCAGGCGGGCGGAGGTGGAGTGCGCTGGTACGAATTCCGATTGGACAAGAAGCGGGACGTGGAGCTTTACCAGCAGGGCACCTACGCGCCGGACGCGTTCTACCACTGGATTCCGAGCATCGCGATGGACAGGAAGGGCGACATCGGCGTGGGATATTCGTTTGGCGGGATTCCGAATTATGCGGGACAGCGGTTTGCCGCGCGGCGGGAAGGCGACCCCAAGGGTATGCTGTCGTTTCACGAAACCGTGCTGGCAAGCGGAGAAGCCGCGCAGAAGAATACGCTGCGGTGGGAGGATTACACGACCACCGCGATGGACCCGAGCGATGACTGCACGTTCTGGTACGTTGGCGATTATTTGCAGACGGGCGATGAAAATTATCGGACGAAGATCGGATCGTTTCGCGTGCCTGGATGCAAGTAAGACAGCGAAGTGGAGATTGCGGCTTGCAGTCTCCGGCGCGATGATTTGCACGGCGGTATTTCCTCTGGAATGAAACCTGACACATTGGTGATTGTGAATCCCGCATCCGGCGGGGGACGGGCGTTGCGCGCCGAAGCAGCGGTGGCGAGTCTGCTGGGGGCGCGCGGCTGCCAGGCGACGTTCCTTCATTCGAAAGGTGCAGACGATATTCGCGAACAGGCGGTGCGCGCGGCCTCGGACGGATTTCGAACTGTGGTGGCGCTGGGCGGAGACGGCGCGTTTCATCATTTGGTGGAGGGCATTCGCGGAACGGATGCGGTGGCGGGATTTTTTCCGGCGGGGAACGGAAACGACATTGCGCGCGCTCTGGGGATTCCGTGCGATCCGATTGCAGCGGCGGACGCGTTCGTGCGCGGGCAGCCGCGAGCAGTGGACCTGGTGCGCGTGCGCTTCGGCGACGGCCGCGTGGCGCATTACCTGGGCGCCGGAGGCATGGGGCTGGACGCAGAGGCAGCGCACCTGGCGAACACGCGATTCCGTGCGTGGCCGGGAGTGACGCGTTATCTTGCGGGAGCGTTCACGATATTTTTTCGCGAGCCGCTGTGGGATGTGGCGGTCGAGATGGACGAGGCGAGTTGGTCTGGCCGTGCGCTGTTTGTGGCGGTGGCGAACGCGACGAGCTATGGTTCGGGCGTGCGGATCGCTCCGCGGGCGGAGATGGATGATGGTTTGCTGGATGTAGTGATCGTGGGCGATGTGGGGTTGCAGCGTTTGCTGGAAGCGATCCCGATTGTGCTGACTACTGGAGATCTGCGCGGCTTCCCGGAGGTGACGCGCTATCGTTGCCGACGTGTTTCATTGCGCGCGGACAGGGCGGCGCGGGTGCACGGTGACGGGGAAGCGCTGGGCGAGGCGCCGGCGGAATTTGAGATATTGCCGGGAGCGATTCGTGTGATGGCGGGGAGAAAAGGCACCACTGATGAACGCAGATGAACACTGCTGGCGGCGAACTCTGACAAGGATAAATTCAGATAACGGCAAAGACACCGGCACAGACATGCGATCGGATGAAGCTAGGTTCGTCTAAAGTCCACAGGGGGGATGCTTGCGCGGTTATTCGTTTTTCTTTTTGGAGAGTTTTAGGGTGACTTCGATGTCGCGGCGGCTATCGAAGCTGGAAACGGTGCGGGTGGAAGAAGTCATGTCGTCGTGCTCGGCGTGGATTTCGTAGTCCACGTTCGGGTCCAGGCCGCTGAAACGATAATTGCCGGAATCATCCGCGATATAGGTTTTTACCGCCTGGGATTTCACGTTTTTCAGGTAAATCACGCTGGAGGGGACCGGATTCTCGCTCTTATCAATCACGCTGCCGTGCAGCACCTTTAGCTGGGCTTCCGCTTTTTTCTGGGCTTTCGATTCTTCTTGCGCGTGGGCGGGCATCGCGACCAAAAGGCTCAACAGCAGCATTGCGGCGACCTGAAACAGATTGTAGCTTTTCACGGGGTCCTGTTCTTTTCAGCTCCTGCGGCTGAAAATGAAAAACACGCGGCCGAATCTGGCGGCAACTCGAGCGCGAGATGGCCGGCACTCCGACATACAACCAGTAAGATGACGCGGAAAGCGGAAAAGATGCGAGCGTGAAGCGCGAGACGGGAATTATCCGACCTCTTCCTCGTCTTCGTCATCGTCCTCTTCATCTTCCTTGACGCTGGACTTTTCCTCTTCTTCTTCGTCGTCATCGTCCTCGTCTTCGGAGATGACGATGAGGTGCACGGGATGCGTTTGCGTCACTTCCAACTCGACGTCGCACTCCGGACAGCTGAGGATTTCGCCTTCCTCGACTTCGTCTTCGTCCAAATCAATTTCGGTGTCGCATTCCGGACATCGGGTCACGAGATTTCTCTCCTTCCTGGGTGTACATCCACTGGCGGGCTATTATATACCGCAGGTGTCAAGCGTTGGCGAGAGGGGATGCGTAAAGGTGACGGTGCGACGCGAGTATCCAGACAGGCCGCTGGTGGGAGTGGGCGGAGTGGTGATTGCGGAGGGGCGGGCATTGCTGATTCGTCGCGGCAGCCCGCCGCTGGAAGGAGAATGGTCGATCCCCGGAGGCATGTTGGAAGTCGGCGAAACGATTGAGGAGGGAGTGCGCCGCGAATTGGCGGAAGAAACGGGGCTGGAAGTGCGCGTGGCGGAATTTATCGAGGTGTTCGAGCGAATTTTTCCGGACCAGGATGGGAGAACGAAATATCACTTCGTGATTCTGGATTACTTGTGCGCGGTGGAGAGCGGCGAAGCGCGGGCGGCGAGTGATGTGCGTGATGTGGCTTGGGCGCGCGAGGATGAACTCGCGCAGTATTCGCTGACCACGACGGCTACTCGGGTGATCAAGCGAGCTTTTGAGATGTGGCGCGCGCGGACTGCGGCGCAATAGCGCGGTCTAGCTCGCGGCTGCTTCGGGCAACCGGCCGAAGCGGCGTTCGCGGCCGCGAAAATCTTCCACGGCGGCGGCCAGATCGGCGGCGTCGAATTCCGGCCACATGCGCGGCGTAAAAAACAGTTCGGCATAGGCGCATTCCCACAGCATGAAATCGCTGAGGCGCCGGTCGCCACCGGTGCGAATCAGCAAGTCCACATCCAAGGCGGGGCCGCTTGAGTGGGTGACTTCGCCGAGACGCTTGGCGAATTCACGCTGCGAAACTTCGAGGCTCGAGAGCATCCAGCACGCGGCGCGTAGGATGGCGTCGCGAGCGGAATAGTCCACGGCGATGCGCAATTCCAGCGCGCGTCCAGCAGCGGTAAGCTTTTCGGCGGATTCGATGGCTTGCGCGAGCAAAGGCGGAATCCGGTCGCGGCGGCCGATTACGCGCAAGCGAACGCCTGCTGCGGCGCATGGGGCGGCTTCGGTGCGAAAATATTGTTCGAGCAGCCCGAGCAGGGCGACAACCTCGCTCATGGGGCGTTCCCAGTTGTCCGAGGAAAACGCGTACAGCGTCATGGTGCCGATACCCAAGCCGGGAGCGGCACGTACGACGCGGCGGACCGATTCGACGCCGGCGCGATGTCCTTCGGAGCGGGCGAGGCCGCGCGAGGAAGCCCAGCGGCCGTTGCCGTCGAGCAGGATGGCGACGTGGAGTTGGGATTGCGGCACTAACGTCAAAGTACTTTTATTCATAGAGTATCCCGGCAAAAATTTTTGGGAGCCTAGCCCTCGCGCGTGACGCGGATCAGAGCTTCCATATGGTTCAGATACTTTTCGAGCGCGCGACGGCCGGCAGCCGTCAGGCGATATTCCGTTTTCGGCATGCGCCCATCAAAGGACTTCGTACAGCCCAAATAGCCGGCGTCTTCCAGTTTGCGTGCGTGCACGCTCAAGTTGCCGTCGGTAGCGCGCAGCAGCTCTTTCAATTCGTTGAAAGTGAGCGATTCATTCACGGCAAGCGCGCTGACGATGGCCAGGCGCGTGCGCTCGTGGATCAGGCGGTCCAGATTCGTCGCCGTATTTTCCGCGGGCCGCGCCGGCGAAGCGGTTCGCTTGTTGCGCTCGTCGCCCTCAGCACGCTCGCGACGATACACTCCCGATTTAGCCACCATATTTCCTCGCGATGACGGCTCCAAAAATAATGTGTAAGCCGCCGAACCCCGCCGCCAGCAGCGCATTCTGCCAGTTCCAGGGACTGAACAGGGCGACCGCTCCTAAAACCATGAAACATAGGCCCATCAACGGCACGATGCGGATGGAAAACGCGCCGCCGGTGACCACGCCGGTTCCGTACAACAGCAGCCACTGGCCTGGAATGGGGCCGATGTCACTGGAACGCAGATGCAGGACAGTGAGCAAAGCGCCCACAAAAAGCGGTGGCGCAAAACTGTACACAAAGCGCCGGCCCGGTCCACTGAACAGAGACGACCCGGCCTGGCGTGCCTTCGAATAGGTGGTCCAGCCCGCGATGACGATTGCGATGACCGCCTCGGCGGTCCAGGTGACGAGCCAGGGGAGAGACGAGGCCTGGCGCGAAGCGATGGCCGCAGCACCCAGAGCGGTGATGCCCATGGCCACGCCGCCCCAACCGGGAACGGCGGTAAAGGAACCGGCGCGCTCCATGGTCTCGCGGATGAACCGCAGATTGTCGCGGGCATGGTCGGCGATGGCGACGGGAGCCTGAGAGCGAGAAGGTTCGGGAAGAGCCATACGGCAAGAGTAGCAGGCCGTACGCACCTGTCAAGTACTTTGTGTTGTAAAGCAGAAAGGCCGTCTTGCCGCGCGCGGCGAGCGCGTCTATGCTGGTGCCGCCCGAATTTCAGCGGAGGTATCAGACATGAAGCGAACACTGCTTTCTCTTGCATTGGCGGCGATTTCGCCCTTGGCAGCGGTTGCGCAACAAGCAGCCGCAACGCAAACTCCCGCTCCACCGACCGCGCTGGTCGCAAATCCGGTGGCAACCGCGGTGCGCAGCAGCGTGGAACGGCAGTCGAAAAACCTGATTGCGGCCACCGAAGAGATGCCGGCGGACAAGTACGGCTACCAGCCGACGCCTGCGCAGAATAGTTTCGGCCATCTGGTGGTGCATATGGCGAACTCGAATTTCCGTCTCTGCTCGATGATATCCGGCGTGGGAATCCCCAAGATGGACGAGCTGAAAGAGTCTGATGGTAAAGACAAGTTGACCGCAGCGCTCAAGTCTTCCTTCGATTTCTGCACCCAGTCGCTCACCGGCGTGGATGATTCGAAGCTGGGCGAAGTGGTATTCACGCGCGGCCCTATCACATTAACGCGCGCGGGCGCCATGATTGCACTGACGAACGATTTCGCAGATCATTACAGCGCGGCTGCGATGTATCTGCGGCTGAACGGCCTGCTGCCTCCGACAGCGCAACAAGCGCATTAGGAATGCGAAGTCTCGCGCTGCGAATGGATCAGGGCGCGAGCCCGCTTTATTCCTCGCGCAGGGCTTGCATCGGATCTACGAGCGTCGCGCGATGTGCAGGGATGAAGCAGGCCAGGAGCGCAGCAAAGAGCAGAGCCGCGGCGACGGCGCTGAAGGCCGCGAAATCAATCGTGCCGACATTGTAGAAAATGCTGCGCATGGCTTTCCCGACGCCGTACGCTCCCGCGAGGCCCAGCAGCAGTCCGACCCCGGCCAGGAGCATTCCTTCCTTGAGGATCAGAGCTAGCACATTGCCGCGCCGTGCGCCGAGGGCCATGCGCAGGCCGATTTCGTGCGTGCGCTGGACGACGGCGAAAGACATCACCCCATAAATCCCCAAAGTCGCCAGGAGCAGCGCGACAGCCGCAAAGCCGCCAAAGAGCGCGGCAGTAAAGCGGTCTCCGGCCAGCGATTCGTCCTTGATTTGATCCATTGTTTTGACTTCCGACAGTGGCAGATTCGGATCCATGGATTGCACGATTTCGGTGATGCTGCGGGTCAAGGTGGCCGGTTCAACGCTGGCGCGCACGCCGATCGCTGCTTGCGGCCAGGGACTTTGGGCGAACGGCACATCGATTTCCGGGAAACCGACGTCGCGAGGGCCGCCATTGCGAACATCGTGGTACACGCCGACGATTTGCCAGGGAATGGGCGAGCCGAGTTTGGTGACGCCAGGAATGAGTTGTTCGACGAGAATGGTTTGCGCGAGCGGATCAGCACCATTGAGAAATTTTTTGACGAACGCTTCGTTGACGACGGCTACCGGAACACTTCCGGCTACATCCTGGTCGGTGAAGGAACGCCCTCGCTCCATGGTCATGCCGAACGCTTTGAAATATTGCGGAGTGACCATACTGAAACCCGCGCCGGGACGCGCGGAGGGATCTTCGATATTCGGCCTGCCTGCAATCTGGAAAGGCATGCCGAAATTCACGCCCTCGAGCGGGATGCCTTCAGAAGCCGAGGCGGCAGTGACGCCGGGCAAAGCTTGGATTCTTTCCAAGAGCTGATGGTAGAAGATAGCGATTTGTTGCGGATCCGTGAGGTGACCCTGCGGTACCGGAAGCTGGAACGTGAGGATGTGATCGGTGCGGAAGCCCAGGTCCGCGTGCGCCACGTTCCACAGACTGTGAATCGCCAGGCCGCCGCCGGCGAGCAAGCTGAGCGCCAGCGCAAATTCCGCGATTACGAGCGCGCGGCGAAAGCCGTGACGTCCGGCGCCAACGGCTGACCTGCCACCCTCTTTCAAGACTTCATTCAAGTTCATGCGCGACGCCTGCCACGCCGGAACGCTGCCGAATAACACTCCGGCAAACAGAGTGGCGAGGACGGTAAAGAGCAGTACCGGAATGTTCAGCCGGACATCGGCTTCGGGAGGAAGAGTGAACGGAGGCATGATCGAGATGATTACATCGAGCAGTCCCCACGCCAGCGCGATACCCAGCGCGCCTCCGATGGATGCGAGCACGATGCTTTCGGCGAGAAACTGGCTGAAAAGCCTCTGACGCGAAGCGCCCAGAGAAGCGCGAACGGCGACTTCTTTCTGGCGAGTGGTAGCGCGTGCCATCAGCAGGTTGGCGACGTTAGCGCAAGCAATGAGCAGAACGAATGCGACGGCGCCGAGCAATAGCCACAGAGCGGTGCGCACGTCGCGATCCAGAAAGTCATTCTTCAGCGGCTCGACGACAGCGCCCCAACCTTTGTTCGACTTCGGATAAACCTCCGCTATGTGACGAGCGACCGCCGCCATATCCGCATTGGCCTGCGCCAAACTGACGCCGGGCTTCATGCGCGCGAAGATCACGAGGAAATGAAAATCGTGATTCATTTGATCCGGTTTGAAAACCAGCGGTACGAAAAGATTCGTCGGCGTGCGGTCGGCTTGTCCGGCGGGACGCACACCGATCACCGTGTAGATTTCGCCGTTCACGCGGATTTCGCGGCCGATAATGTGAGGATCGCTGCCGAAGTGTTCGCGCCAGGTATGATTGGTGAGAACGACGACGTGATCTTTTCCGGCCACGGCCTCGTCGGAGCCGAAGTAACGGCCGAGAAATGGAGATTCGCCAAGCAATTGATCCAGAAAACCCGGGGTGGTGAAACTGCCGCGGACGCGTTCGGGCTTCTCGCCGACCGAGAGGTTGAAATCGGAATCAGTAGCAGTGCCCATAAATTGGAAGACGGAGTTCTGGCGCTGCCATTCGAGAAAATCGCCGGCCGAGGAGACGTTCTTATTTCCAGCGACGAAGGAGCGGACGACGACGAGTTGGTCGGCCTGCGGATAGGGCAGCGGAGCGAGCAGCGTGGCGTACACGACGCTGAAAATGGCGGTATTGGCGCCAATGCCCAGAGCCAGAGCAAGAATCGCGATGGCTGCGAAGCCGGGATTTTTCAGGAGCAGGCGGAATCCGAAGCGGGTGTCACGCAGCAGGTTCATCATGCTCGGCCCTCCCTCCAGGAAATCGAGTTGACGCATGGCCGTTGCTACGATCTGGGCGACGGGTATGTTCACACAAACCCGTGAGTAATTTGGCACGCCTAGTACCAAAACGATGGCCGTGCAAGTCAATGACACTAGAGGATTTAGTGTGCAGCAAAAGAAGCGAACACACCCAGATTGTGCGAATGCGAGAGATGGATTGTTCGCTTGCGGACAAGGCGGGAGCCTCGGCCGCAGAAGGAGGGGCTTCTACAATCTCGAGCCTTTAATCGTATAGTAGGGGCCGCAGGTCGCCCGAATTGGGCGATTTGCGTGAGAAATTCGAGTGACACTCTAGCAATCGACCATGACCACTGCGCCCGCTGCCTCCTCACAGCCTGAACATTCACACCTTCAACAGACGCCGCCCGCATTCCGCACTCTCAGCGCGATGGGTGTGCTGTTATTTCTGGCAGCGGCGATCCTGCCGCTCGTCTTTGCTCCACAATCGTGGTTCGCAGTGACGCGCTGGGTTGGGCTGGCGATCCTTGCAGCGGGTGGATGGCGCAGGCCGTCGCTGACTTACTGGATTTTTTTCGCGATGCTGCTGGGCGGGGAGATCGGGCTGGACCGGCCGCAGCTCGGCGAGCATTTGCGCGTGTTCAGCGATATTTTCCTGCGTTTGATCAAAGTGATTGTCGCGCCGCTGATTTTTGGCACGTTGGTGACTGGAATTGCAGGCCATGGAAATTTGCGGGCTGTCGGACGGATTGGGGTGAAGAGCCTGATCTATTTTGAGATTGTGACGACGCTGGCGCTGTTCATAGGGCTGGGCGCGATTAATATAAGCCGGGCGGGAGAAGGATTGACCGTGACGGCAGCGGCCGCAACGGAATCTGCGCCCGGTGCGGCTCCGCTCCATTGGGACGACTTCCTGCTGCACATTTTTCCGGAGAATCTGGCGAAATCGGTAGCGGAAAATCAGATTTTGCAGGTGGCGGTGTTTTCCGTGCTCTTCGGGATTGCGCTGGCGCGGATATCGGAAGCCAAGCGCGCCCCGCTGCTGAGTTTCTGCGAGTCGCTGACTGCGACGATGTTTGCGTTCACGAATCTGGTGATGTATTTCGCGCCGGTGGGCGTGGGCGCGGCGATGGCTTATACCGTCGGCCACATGGGAATAGCCGTGCTGCTGCCGCTGGGGAAATTGCTGCTCACCGGTTACGGCGCGCTGGCGTTCTTCCTGCTGGTGGTGCTGTTGCCCATCGCATTATTCGCGCGGCTACCGCTCGGACGCTTCGTTCGCGCGGTGGCTGAGCCGGCTACGATCGCTTTTGCGACGAGCACTTCGGAAGCGGCGCTGCCTCGTGCAATGGAATCCATGGAGGCGTTTGGCGTGCCGCGGCGAATTGTGGCGTTCGTGATCCCTGCCGGGTACAGCTTCAATCTGGATGGGTCAACACTCTATCTGGCGGTGGCGTCTATTTTTGTGGCGCAGGTGGCTGGGATTCATTTGACGTGGCTGCAACAGCTCTTCATGGTGTTTGCTCTGATGCTCACGAGCAAGGGCGTCGCGGGAGTGCCGCGCGCGGTGCTGGTGGTATTGCTGGCGACTGCGGCAACGTTTCATCTGCCCAGCGAACCGATTTTCATCATCCTCGGAATTGATGCGCTGATGGATATGGCGCGCACAGCAGTGAACGTGATCGGGAACTGCCTGGCGTGCGCGGTGATCGCGCGGTGGGAAGGCGAGCTTGACACTTCACTTGCCTCGGCCGTTGTGCCGATTGAGTAGAGCTTATTTCGATGGTTGCCGTTGCAGGTCTGCGCACGGTGATTGCGCTTGATTTTTGGCGGCCACTGGTCACGGAACAATGACTGCTGCGCCATCCACAGTTTCATGCTTGATTGCCTGCAGGGCTTCGTTGGCTTGCGCGAGTGGGAACACCGTAGTTTGTGGGTGGATGCCGATGGCGTGCGCGATTTTCAGAAAATCGCGGGCGTCGGCGCGGGTCATATTGGCCACGCTGCGAATCACGCGTTCGCCCCACAGGAGCTTGTCGTAATCAAATTGCGGCATGTGATCCAGATGAATGGCGTTGATGGCAACGACGCCGGCTTTGCGCAGACTTGCCAGCGCGCTTACGACGACGTCTCCGCTGGGAGCGAAGGTGACGGCGCGGTCGAGCTCGACCGGCGGTCTTTCATTTTCTTTTCCTACCCAGGTGGCGCCGAGCGAGACGGCTAGCTTGCGATGGGAATCTCCTCGGCTGGAAACATAGACTTGGCATTTCCAGGACCGCAGAACGGCGATGGTGAGGCTGGCGGAGGAGCCGAAGCCGAAAAGGCCAACTCGTTCGCCGGGCTGGACGCCTGCGACGCGCAAGCTGCGAAATCCGATGATGCCGGCGCAGAGCAGCGGAGCGACGTGGATGTCGTCCAAACCGCCTGGCAGAGGAAATGTGAAGTCCGCGCGCGCCAGCACATACTCGGCGTAACCGCCATCTACCGTGTAGCCGGTGAAGGTGGGCCGATCGCACAGATTTTCCATCGCGTGATGGCAATACCAGCAATCGCCATCTGTGCCGCCCATCCAGGAAACGCCCACGCGCGAGCCAATCGGGGATTCCGCGCTTTCGCCTTGGATCACTTCGCCGACGATCTGATGACCGGGAATCAGTTGGGGCCGAAGCGGGGGCAGGTCACGTTCGAGAATGTGCAGATCCGTTCTGCAGACACCGCAGGCGAGAACGCGCAGCAACAGAAGGCCAGGGACGAGCGGCGGGCGCGGAACTTCTGCAATCTCCAGCCGTGGTGTTGGCGTTGCTTGCGCCGATTTTAGGATGGCGGCTTTCACGGTGCACCCTTTTCCGCGGCCACTGCAAATTATGGCACTGCCGTCATCGAGCGCCAAGAAGCCTTTGCTGGTTTACGCGAGGTTATCGTCGTGCGCTTAATGACCGCCAGAAGTTGTTACGGGCTTGAATTTGCGAATCAGAAATACCAGCGGCACGCCCATCAGGACAAACCATCCCAGCGCGGTGAAACAATCCAGAAAAGCCAGGAAGGAGGCCTGGCGTTCGAGAAAGGCGAATGCCTGCGCTTGCGCGTGAACGGCCGCATCCGCGTGTGAGAAGCCATGAAGGGAAAAATAATCGGTAAGGTTGGCCAAGAGTTGCCGGTAGCGCGGATCGGAAGGAATGGCATGCGCCACGAGAATGCTTTGATGATATTGCGAGCGGCGCGCGAGAAGCGTGGTCACGAAAGCGATGCCAAAGCTGCCACCTTGATTGCGGAATAGATTCGTAAGGCTGGAGGCCTTGTTGTTTTTATTCTTGGCCAGATTGGAATACGCCAGCTGACTGACAGGCACGAAGAGCGTCGCGATTCCCAGTCCTTGCAGCACGCGCGCCAGCGTTTCGTGACGATAATCGGTGGCGAGAGTGAAGCTGGCGTAATACCACATGGCCAGCGCGAAAACGAAATAGCCGAAGGCCAGGAGCCGTTTCACGCCTACTTTGGGCAGGATTCTAACCACCACCGGCGCGAGCATCACGATCACAAGCGCGCCCGGACCGAGAACGAGGCCAGCGTCCGTGGCGGTGTAGCCGTAGAGCCGTTCCAGCATCTGCGGAATCAGCACGGTGGATCCGTACAGTGTGAATCCAAAAAGGAAGTAGAAAATATTTGCCAGCGCGAAATTTCGATCCGCCAGCAGGCGGATTTCGACGACGGGATCGGGGTGGCGCCACTCCCAGATGATGGCGAACACCAGCGCGGCGATGGCGATGACAAAAAAGAGCACGATGAAGTTGCTTTCGAACCAGTCCAGGGTCTGGCCGCGATCGAGAACCACTTCCAGGCAGGCGAAAGCCATGGCCACGGAGAAAATTCCCCAGACATCTATTTTCAGTTTGCCGTCTTTGCGCGCAGCTTCCACCTCACGCTTGAATTCCGGAGGATCGGTGAGCAAGCGGCTGGTGAGAATCAATGAGACGATGCCGATCGGAATATTGATGAAGAAAATCCAGCGCCAGCTCCAGTGGTCCGTGATCCAGCCACCCAAGGGAGGACCAATCGCCGGCGCCGTGACGATAGCCATGCTGTAGAGAGCGAAGGCCGCGGCGCGTTTGGCAGCCGGAAAAGTATCCACGAGGATGGCTTGTTCCACCGGAGCCAGCCCGCCGCCGCCGATTCCCTGCAAGACGCGAAAAAAGATCAGGGCGCCGAGGCTGGGAGCAAAACCACACAACAACGAACTCACAGTGAACGTCGCCACACAGATCATGTAGTAGCGCTTGCGTCCGAGAAGGCGGCTGAGCCATGCGGAGAGCGGCAGTACGACGGCATTTGAAACCAGGTAGCTCGTGAGCACCCAGGTGCTTTCGTCCGCACTGACGGCGAGGCCGCCGGCGATGTGGGGAAGAGATACGTTGGCGATGGCGGTGTCCAGAAGTTCCATGAAGGTCGCCAGGGTGACGGTGATGGCGATGAACCATGGATTGATGCCCACTCGCGGAGCGGGAAGACGAAGGGGAATGGCTGCAGCCAGCGCCTCGCTCATGGGTCCTCTGGTCCATTCGATGCGAAAGAGACCGTTCGGTCTCATTCATTTTGTGCTAAAATGACATAAAAGACCAGTCGGTCTCAGAGCTGGTTCGGGGAGTCGCAGATGACCAAGGGCGAGCAAACCAGGCGCGATATCGTCGAGAAGGCCGCGCCGCTATTCAACCAGAAGGGTTTCGAGGGAACTTCGCTGGCGGACCTGATGCAAGCCACCGGGCTGCAGAAGGGCGGAATCTATCGCCATTTTTCGGGCAAAAGAGAACTGGCGGCCGAGGCGTTCGACTACGCGTGGGAGAGGGCCGTGCGCGGCAGGCTGGATGGCGTCGCAGACGTTCCGGACGGCGTCGACCGGCTGAAGAAAACGATCGATAATTTTGTGGAGAGGCGCGCGGGGCTGGTGCCCGGCGGCTGCCCATTGATGAACACCGCGGTCGAGGCCGACGACGGAAATCCGGTGTTGCGCGCGCGTGCTAGACGAGCCCTGCAGGGCTGGACGGAACGCTTGTCGCGAATCACCGCGGAAGGCATCCAGAAACATCAGATTGACCGCAGCATCGCCCCGCGAAAGCTCTCGCAACTGATCATCAGTTCGCTGGAAGGCGCACTACTGATCAGCCGGCTGCAGAACGATGAAGAACCACTCCGCGCCATGAGACAACACCTGGACGAATACCTGGAACAAAGCGTTCGCGCGAAACTACATCCCGCCGGTTAGCCAGCTTAGAGGCCGCCAGGCCCCGATCGCCTGAAGTTCGCTGATCCCAACCCGTGCTATGGAGCGAAAAAATAGCTTGACATATTCCCATATAGGAATGTATTGTTTGCCCATGGCTCGAGCGGCTACAACCTCTGACGCATTCAACGCAGTTGCCGAGCCCCGGCGGCGCGAGATCCTGAACTATCTGGCGCTGCAGGAACGGTCGGTGGGCGAGATCGTGGCGACGCTGGAAATGGAGCAGCCTTCGGTTTCCAAGCATCTGCGCGTACTGCTGGACGTTGGGCTAGTGAACGTACGCCGGGAGGGACGCAGGATGATGTACCGAGTGAACGCGGAGGCGATCCGGCCATTGCACGAGTGGACCAGCACGTTCGAGCGGTTCTGGCAGCACCAATTGAATCGCGTGAAAGAGCATGCGGAACGGAAAAGCAGTTCGTGGCAGGGCGCGATCCCGGCCGCGCGGCAGGACAAATTCTGATTAAAGGAGATCACGATGACTTCGGCAGCGATCAAGATGAATCGGACGATTGAGGATTTGACGTTGAGCATCACACAGGAAATTCACGTGCGGGCGCCGTTGCAGGTAACCTTCGACTCATTGCTCGAATACCTCGGACCGTTGAATGAAACGCCCGACGGCAAGCCCATTTCGCTGAAGATCGAACCATGGCCGGGCGGGCGTTGGTATCGCGACCTCGGCGGTGAGAACGGTCATTTGTGGGGCCATGTGCAAGCGATCAAGCGGCCCACGCTGCTGGAGTTCTACGGGCCGCTGTTCATGTCGTATCCAGTCAGCTCGAACGTGCAATACCGGCTGAGCGAGGTGGATGGCGGAACGCTGATCAAGTTTCAGCACCTGGCGTTCGGATTGATTTCGGACGACCATCGCGAGGGAGTTGTGAAGGGCTGGACGTACATGAACGATGGCGTGCGCAAACACGCCGAAGCGAAACGCCGGCCACAGTAAGCGCGGCGGCCGCGGGAGGAGAAATGTATGTGTCCAGCGTGCATGGCGAGCGCCGCGCTGATTATCACCGGGATCCTGTCCACAGGCGGGCTGACGGCGCTCGCCGCGAAGAAGTTGCATGCGAAGAGTTACGCGAACGAAAGGGGCTCGTTCGATTCTCAAAGTCATAAAGATGCGAACGCTAAATCTAACATGCACGGAAAGGAGCAGCGATGAGACTCGCGGATTCCCTGTTGATGGAGTTTGACCAGGAAGCACAGACAACCAAGCGGGTGCTGGAACGAATTCCGGACGACAGGCTCGCTTGGAGACCACACCCGAAATCGTTCTCGCTGGGGCAGCTGGCTTTGCACATCGCCTCCGGCCCGGGCCAGATCGTGGCAGCGGTAGCGCAGGATACTGCTGAAGTTCCGAACTTCGCGCAACCCGAGGCCAAGAGCCGACAGGAGGTGCTGGAAGCCTTCTCCCAGAGCATGGCAAGTGCGCGGGCTTCGCTGAAAAATATGGACGACTCCCGGCTTCTGTCCGAATGGACGCTGACGAGAAACGGAAAAACCTTGATGTCGATACCACGGATCGGGTTCCTGCGCTCGATCCTGCTGAATCATACCTATCATCATCGCGGGCAGCTTTCCGTTTACCTGCGAATCCTGGACGTTCCGGTGCCCTCGATTTACGGCCCCAGCGCGGACGAAAATCCGTTCGCATAAATACACGACTACCGAATCGAAAATCGAACGATAAGGAGAGGACGATGGAATCGACAGCAGAAAAGAAGAGGATCGATCACCCGAAAATGGTGTCGCATGCGGAGTGGATCGCAGCACGAACGGAACTGTTGAACAAGGAAAAGGAGTTCACGCGGCTGCGTGACGAAGTGAGCCGGTTGCGCCGGGAACTGCCCTGGGAAAAAGTGCGGAAGGAATACGTGTTCGACGGGCCGACGGGCAAAGAGTCGCTGGCCGATCTGTTCGGCGGCAAAAGCCAGCTGATGATTTATCACTTCATGTTCGGTCCAGGCTGGGCGGAAGGCTGCCCGAGTTGCTCGTTGCTGGCGGATCATTTTGACGGCAGCGTGGCGCACCTGGCCGCACGAGACACCAGGCTGGTGGTGGTTTCACGAGCGCCGCTGGCGCAGATTGGCGCCTTCAAAATGCGCATGGGCTGGCGATTCAAGTGGGTCTCATCGTTCGAGAACGATTTCAACCGCGATTACAACGTGTCGTTCACGAACCAAGAGAAGGCCAAGGGCGAGATGTATTACAACTACACGATGCAGCAATTCCCGAGCGAGGAGGGTCCCGGCGCGAGCGCGTTCTACAAGGACGAGGCCGGAGACATCTTCCATACGTATTCCACCTACGGTCGCGGGCTCGATATATTGATCGGGGCGTATAACTGGCTGGACATGGCGCCGAAGGGACGGGACGAAGATGGGCTCGCGTTCTCGATGGCGTGGGTGCGGCACCACGACAAGTACGTTGACGGCCAGTTGGTGGATCCGACTCGGATTTACTCGCAGCCCAAAAGCTCAGGCGAGAACGACTAGCAAAAGCTTTGCCGGATGCTTTCAGGCGGCGGCTGCGGTTAAGAGCGTCTCGACCTTGACGTCCAGATCTTGCGCAACTTTGAGAGCTTCCGGACTTCCGTACGAAGCGAGGAAGCTGGCCATCTTGTCGTAAGACAAGTGCACGCCGTCGGGGCGCTCATCCACCAAGATCGTAACCGGCGCATATGAACCGGCGTCCGGCACGTGTTCGACCATCTGCGCCATGATGAGCGGGTTGCCGATTACCAGGCGCACGCTCTGGGGCGCGCGTTCGCCAAGTTTTCTGCGCAAGAACTCGCCCAAGTCGAAGCGAGCAAATTCCATCAAGCCTGCTGTTCCAGCGGCCCTCTGAACTACGGCCTCCACTTCCGCGAACGATTTCGCCGACGTCACGTCGTTGCGAAATGCGGCCATGTTGGGGTGGCCGACCGCCGCGTCGAGCTTCGCGAGGACGTCCGCGAGTGATTTCGACGAGACTACGCTAAACCTCTGCACGTTGACCAGTCTGGTAGTCACTTTGCTTCTCCTGTCGCGCTTGCCCGCACTCGAGCAATCTAGAGATTGGCAACTGTCGGCGGCGATACCAAGAATTGGATGAAACCGGCCCAGCACGCGATACGCTTTTTGTGCGAAATAATTTGAAGCCTGCAGAGTAACCGGCGCAATATAATTCTGCCAGAGCGACCGGTGAAGACATAAGTCTCCAGCCCGCGTACTGAGCAAGGCATTCGCAACCAAAGGCGCCAAAATGGAAGGTCCGGCAGAGGGCAAACCGCAAGCCGCTTTGAGCGATTACTTGGCCGCCGAGCGCACGCTTCTTGCCTGGGTTCGCACGGGATTGGCGCTGATGGGCTTCGGCTTCGTGGTCGCGCGTTTCGGACTATTCCTGCAAGAGCTGCAGACGGTTCAGAAAGTCATCTCAGCGCAATCGTACGGCCAGTCGCTGTGGTTCGGCACCGCGCTGATCGCAGTAGGAGTGATCGTTAATCTGTTTGCGGGATGGCAGCATGCGCGATTGGTCCGGGATCTCGATCGCGGCGGCGTGGGGCGGCCTCGTCCGGCGGCACCAGCGGTTGCGATTGCATTGTTCCTGGCATTGGTCGGGCTGGCGATGACGATCTATCTGATTTCAGTGCGCGATTCGGCGCACGCGACACCCGGAAACATTTCCGGGAACAAGGAGGAGACACCCGTGACATCAATGGCACCCATTGCGGACCATGGAATCATCAGTAAGGCCAGCAACCATTCGGTGGACGAAACGGTGGAAAAGCTCAAGGGCGTTCTGCAAGCGAAAGGCGTGACGCTGTTCGCTCTGGTGGACCACAGCGGCGAGGCGGAAAAGGCAGGGCTGAAAATGCGTCCTACGAAGCTGCTGATCTTTGGCAGTCCCAAGGGCGGCACGCCCGTGATGGTGGCCTCACCCAGCGCTGCGATCGATCTGCCGCTAAAAATCCTGGTGTGGGAAGATTCTGCCGGACGAGTCTGGGCCTCCTACAATAGCCCCTCGTACTTGCAGCAGCGACACAGCATTCCGCAAGAATTGCTGCAAAATATCTCAGTTGCTGAAGCGCTGGCTGCCAAGGCGACGGAGTAGTCGGCAGAAGCTCGCGAGCCAGGCGGGAATGAGCTGCGTGCCATTTCGAGTCGGGTACTCGATCCGCCTACCGCACGCCTGCGTTCGCGAAATCTTGCGGTCCGGGCAGCGTTCCACGCAAATAAGTCGCGTCCCAATTGAATTGCCAGCGGCCCTTTTCGCGCGCGAAGCGCAACGGTCCTGGCGTGAAGTCCACCCACTGGCTCCATCGGCCGGCCTGTTTGTTGACGACCACATTCGACATCCCGTCCAAGACCAACGTGTTCTGGCCGCCACCTTCACGGCAGGACGTCGGGGAGAAGTTGGCGCGTCCCACCCATTCGAAGCCATTCAGTTTGTCGGACTCGCTCAGATCCTGCGGCTCCATTTCTTTTATGGTGAGTGTGCGGCACTGCCGGAGAAAATGATCGGGCGCGTAAGGGCTGCCGGAGACGATGGCAGTCGTCCAGCCGTCGGGCCCTTTAAGCCAATGTCTCCCCAGTTCCGCCATGGCAGCGCTTTGCGCCTCGCGGTCCGCCTTGGTAAGGCCGGGAATTTCGTCCGTACCGCCATCCGAACTGGTATGGCCGCAGCCAGACGGCCCGAGTAGCACGGCTAGCGCGAACGCCGCGAGCGACCTGGCGCGACCGATTCTCATCGCTGAGTCCCTTCCTTTGCGAAAATGCGCCCGCCGGGTCGCGACTGCTATTTCGCTCTCTCGAGGCGTGGAATCATGCTGTTCCGGGGCCCGTCAATCGTGCCGTCTTTGTTAATGGTGAAGACCAGGGGGCTGGGGAGCATGGGCCCGAAATCGCCGCGTGCGACGATCTTGTCACCCTCAACTTTGTAGGTGCCGTCAACCGCATATGCTCCGAGCGCGACGTAGGCCTTGCCGTCTTTGAATTCGGCGTTGATTGTGCCGCTGGGGTCACGATATTTACCCTCGGCACCGCCGCCGCAACCCACTGCCAGAGTTGCTCCGGCCAGAACGAAAACGAGAAGCGCATTGCGGATTGAAGTGCAATTCATAAAATGCTCCTTCGCAGGCATTCCATTTTTTGAATTTCGAGAAAGCATACGGCCACGCCCCGCGGGTTTTCAGGCCGCTACGTGCCACGCCATCCGTTGCCGTATGGCTGCATACGGTGCTACAGTTCCGTTCCTAGACGGGACCTAGAGCCGGCGAGAGATGGGTTCCCTGGTATGGCCCTTCACTACACAATGCGCGAAAGCGAAAGAAAAACCGTCACGGCGCCGAAAGGATCTTCATCGCCCGACGGACCGGCCACCGACCAGACAAGCCTGCCTGATGCGAGCAGGCAGGCGCTGGACCATCTCTTCTGCGTCACCTACGAAGAACTGCGCAGGCTGGCATCGAGCGTCCGCCGCGGCGACCCCAGCGCCACGCTCAGCCCCACCGCGCTGGTGAATGAAGCGTGGCTCAAGCTCGCGAAATCGCCAGACGTTGGCGCGACGTCACGCCTCCATTTCAAACGTATTGCGGCTCGCGCCATGCGCCAGCTTCTGGTGGAAGCGGCGCGACGGCGGAACTCGGGGAAGCGCGGCGGCGGGGCGAAAATTACCGTTACCTTTGACGACGCGTTTCAGAAGAAGCCCTCCGGCGAAGACGAAGTTCTGGCGCTGAACACTGCATTGGAATCGCTGGCGCGCATGAATCCGCGGCAGGCGGTGATGGTGGAAAGCCGCTTCTTCGGGGGGCTGGACGTTCCGGAGACGGCAGCGCTACTGAATGTATCCGAAGCCACGGTTCTGCGCGATTGGCGAGCCGCGAAGGCCTGGCTGACTCATGAACTGCGCCGCGCATAACGGCTGATCGGCAAGTCGTTTTCTCCCCCGTTCGGCCGGAGACCTACGATGGACAGCACTCGCTGGCAGAAAGTCCAATCCCTTTTTCACGAAGCTGCCGATCTACCGGCATCGCAGCAGCGCGTTTTTCTGGAAACGCAATGCGGCGACGATGCGGGGCTCGTCAGCCAGGTCCTGATCCTTCTGGAAGAAGACGCGCGCGGTGGATCGTTGCTCGACGGCGATGTGGCCGAGGTCGCGTCACAGATTTTCGGCGATCCGTCCTCAGCATCGCTTCCTTTCAAGGAATTCGGTCCGTACCGAATCAAACAGGCGCTCGGCGAAGGCGGGATGGGCGTGGTTTACCTGGCGCAGCGCGAGGATCTGGGCAATGAGGTCGCGATTAAAATTCTGCGCGATGCCTGGGTTTCGCCCGCGCGCCGCGAGCGTTTCAACGCCGAGCAGCGCACCCTGGCGCAGCTGAATCATCCCTCCATCGCGCGTCTTTACGATGCGGACACTTCGCCGGACGGCACGCCCTTCTTCGTGATGGAGTATGTGGAAGGCGTTCCGCTAACGGAATATTGCAAAACGCAGCAGTGCTCGATTGCGGAGCGTTTGCGTTTATTCCGCTCCGTTTGCGAAGCGGTGCTGTATGCGCACCAGCACGCGGTGATTCACCGCGACCTGAAGCCTTCTAACATTCTGGTGAAAGCCGACGGCAGCATCCGGCTGCTGGATTTCGGCATCGCCAAACACCTGGAAAATCTTGGCGAGCTGGTGGATCAGACCATCACCGGCCTGCGCCTGATGACCCCGGCCTATGCCGCGCCCGAACAGATCCGCGGCGAACAGGTTGGAATACAAAGCGATGTGTACTCACTTGGAGTAGTCCTATATCAACTGCTTGCCGGACAGCTCCCCTTTGATTTTTCCAACTCCACGCCCGCGCAAGTAGAGAGTATTTTGACCGAACAAGAAGCCGAGAAGCCGTCAGAGACAGCCAAGAAAGCGGCTGCGTCGGCAGAAGTCGAGTCGAACCGCAGCGCAATGGCGGCGAGCAAAACGGCTTGGGCCGATTTGGACGTGCTATGCCTCACGGCGATGCACAAAGATCCGCAACGCCGGTACCAGTCCGTCGAAGCGCTCATCCGCGACGTAGATCATTATTTGGGCGGCGAGCCGCTTGAGGCGCAGCCCGATACCTGGCACTACACCTTGGGCAAGTTCGTGCGCCGGCATTGGAAGTTGGTTTCCGCAGCCGCGATGGTGTTTGCGCTGCTCGTAGGCTTGGTGATTTTTTACACCGTCAGACTGACCAGGGCGCGCAATGCGGCGCTCATGCAAGCCGCGCGAACGCAGCGAATTCAACGGTTCATGCTGAATCTCTTTCAAGGAGGCGACCCCTCTGCCGGACCAGCCGATGATTTGCGCGTGGTGACGCTGGTCGATCGCGGCGTGCAGGAAGCGCGCAGCCTGGATGCTGAGCCTGCGGTGCAGGCGGAACTCTACGAAACGCTGGGCGGGATTTACCAGAAGTTGGGCAAGCTCGAGCAAGCAGACGCGTTGATGGAATCCGCACTGGCAAAACGCGAAGCGCTTTACGGTCCGGATAGCACGGAGACGGCGAAGGGCCTGTTGGCTCTGGGGTCGCTGCGAGACGCCGAGGCACGCTACGCGGATGCCGAACGGCTGATCCGCCAGGCGCTCGACAGGGATCGGCGTCACTTGCCGGCAAACGACCCAGCGGTGGCGAAGGCCATGCTGGCGCTCGGCGGGGTGCTGGAAAATCGCGGCAATTATGACCAATCCATCGCAATTCTCGAGCAGACCGTGCAGCTGTATTCCGTCCCCGGCTCCGAGCCCGCCGATCTTGCGGATAGTTTGTACGAGCTCGCTAACGCTCAATTTTATGCGGGCAACTACCAGAGGTCCGAAGAGATCAACCAGCGCGTTCTGCCAATGTACAAACAGATTTACGGCGAACGCCATCCGCGCGTTGCCGATGTCTTGATCAACCTGGGCGCTATCCGGCTCGACCTGGGCCACTATCCCGAAGCGGAACAATACGACCGGCAAGCGCTGGACATCGTGCAAGCCTGGTACGGCAAAGACAATCCCGAGACAGCAACCGATCTGACGATCCTCGCGCGGTCGTTGATTTACCAGAAACGGTATGACGAAGCGTCGGACCTACTGCAGCAATCGCTGGCAATCAAGGAACGTACTTTTGGGAAAGTGCACCCTTCGGTGGCATCCACGCTCAACGAACTGGGGTCCGTGGCGCTCAACGAAGGGAAATATGACGCGGCGGAGCAATACTTCGAGCGCATGGCGGACATTTATCGCACGGAGTATGGAGAACAGCACTATCTTTACGCCACCGCACTTTCCAATCTGGCCAGCGTGTACACGGCGCAACAGCAGTGGCCCCGCGCGGAAAAACTCTACCGCCAGGCAATTCCGATTTACGTGCAATCGCAGTCACCCACGCACATCAATACGGGCATTGCGCGGATCAAGCTTGGCAGAACGTTGTTGCGCCAGCACCGCTACGCGGAAGCAGAGGCTGAATCTCACGCCGGATACGACATTCTTGCCACTCAGATGGATCCGAAAGTGAGCTGGCTGATGAACGCGCGCAAAGACCTGGCGGAAGAATACGAAGCGCTGAAACAGCCGGAGCAGGCGGCAAAATTCCGCGCAGAGATCGCGGCGAACGAGGCCAAGCCTCCGGACATTTCCGCCAGGAAGTAATCCTCAGGCCAGGCGTGAGCTGGCTTTACAGACCCAGATCGCTAAGTCCCGGATGCTCCGCCGGGCGAGTGCCGAGGGGCCAGCGAAACAGACGCTCGGACTCCTTGATGGGTAGATCGTTAATCGAGGCGAGGCGGTGCTGATTAATGCCCTCGGCGTTGTACTCCCAGTTCTCGTTGCCGTAGGAGCGATACCATTGCCCGGAATCGTCGTGCGATTCGTAGGCGAAGCGAACGGCAATCCGGGAGCCGTCGAAAGACCATAGTTCCTTTACCAGACGGTACTCCAGCTCGCGATTCCATTTGCGCGTCAGGAACTGAATGATTGCTTCGCGGCCATTGATGAACTCCGCGCGATTGCGCCAGGGACAGTCCACCGTGTACGCGAGAGCGACGCGTTGCGGGTCGCGCGAATTCCAAAGGTCTTCGGCTTTCCGTGCTTTTAGGGCGGCTGCTTCGCGCGTGAAGGGTGGCACTAAACTGATCTGGGGTTGGCTAGCCATGTGATTCCTCCTTTTCTTGGTCGTCAAATTCGAGAGTGGCCGGAGCACCTGAGCGGAACTGAAAACCGCCAAGGTTTGGATGAATGACACCACGAACAGGATACATTCTTCGCGCGCAAGAATCGGGCGCGGAATGGACGGCTCGTGGATGAGCGATTACGGCGCCGAGCTTAGGATCGTTGCGGCAAAATCGTAAAACCAAGCGCTTGCAGATCCTCGCGAAGCTGTTCCACCGACTGAAAGCGGATTCCGTGAATTCCGGCCGCGCGCGCCTGTTCCACATTTACATCCCGGTCGTCGATGAACAGGGCTTCGGATGGCTGGACTCCGAGTGCGTCAATGCAATGCTGATAGATCTCGGGTTCGGGCTTCACGCTGCGTACTTCCCCGGAAAAGATGTGATGGTCAAAATAGCTGATCCACGCGAAATTGTTTCGCACGTGCGTCGCCATGTCGGTCGGCATGTTCGATAGAATCGCCGTCTTGAATCCCGCGGCGTGAAGTCGCTGAACCCACAGGATCATGGCGTCGTTGATGTGACTCCACAGTTCCAGATCCAATCGGCGCGCTTGTTCGATCGCATCCGCGGTAATTTTCACCCTAGCTTGCTCCGCGAATTTCTGCCAATACTCGCTCGGCAGCAAATCTCCGCGGTCGTACGGCACTCGTGTCTGCAGATAGATCGGAAGAAAAGTTCGCGGATCCATCTGGAACAGGAAGGCGAGGCGTTCGATTGATTCCGTCGAGGGAACGTGGCAAAGCACCTCGCCGAAATCCAAAATCACCGCGCGGATTTTCGGGGGTTTTTCGGCTGGATTGTCGGTGTCGGCGGCCATCCATCCTCTCCCTTCAAGACGCGGCGGGAGCACCCAGCGCCAGATCTTCCGCCGCTAGATCGAGGTAATCCTGAAGCACGGCAACGACCAGATTGTGATCTTCGCGCTGGGGCAACCCGGAAACGGTGATCGTGCCCACGCATCCCGTGCCCGCGAGCAGAATCGGAAAGCATCCACCGTGCGGCGCGTAATCCTTCACTTCCAGGCCCGCCTTCTCTTGCAATGTGGTTTGAGCGCGCAGATGCGTCAAGCCAATGGCGTAGGAACTGCGGTGATACCGCTGAACGACATTGCGTTTGCGGCGAATCCAGTCCCAATTGTCCGGAGTGGTTCCAGGCATGGCGTGTGCAAACAGCTGATGTCCATTGAGTTGGATGTCAATCGCCACCGCGACGCCGCGTTTTTCGGCCGCGGCCTTCAGGGCGCTTCCCACGGCCCAAGCCACTTCGGAATCGAAGTGTTTGAATTGCAGGCGTTTTTCTTGCAGCGCGATCTTTTCGAGGTCTTGATCAATGGTCATGAAACTTCCATTCGGAGAATGTGAAATCGCACCGTTTGATTGCGCGGGCTAATCACACGAGTGATTGTTCGCAAAGAATCATATCAAATTCAGGGAACTCACAATCTGATCTGAATGAAGGGCAGTTCGGCGCGCGCCGCGGCGCTTTTGACTCCGGTTTCCAGCACGTTGATCACCGCCAGGCCTTCTTCAGGAGCCACAGGATTCGGCGCGCCGTGGGCAATCGCGTCGTGAACCCCCTGGTAGTAGGCGAGGTAGTTCCCGGGAACATTCGGAACTTGGCGCTTATCGAAACCGTCGCCTTTCTTTGTGATTAGTGTTCCCGTCTGCGGATCCAGGCCCCAACCCGGACTCCCCGGAATCTCACCGCGCTTCAGCGCCTCTTCCTGCGGATCCATGCCGAATTTTGTGTAGCTTCCCAGCGCGCCATGAACGATGAATCGCGGAATCTCCGCAACCACCAGTGACGCGCCATGCAGAATCACACGGCTGCGGCCGTAGCGCAGTATCGCGTGAAAGTAATCAACCGCCTGGCCGCGCGGACGCTGCATCTCAAGATCCGCATAGATTGCTTCCGGGGGACCGAATAATTGCAACGCCTGGTCCACAAGATGCGAGCCGAGATCGAACCAGATGCCGCTGCCGGGGCCCGGCTGTTCACGCCAGCGCTGGCGCGGCTCAGGGCGATAGCGATCGTAGTGCGACTCGAAATGCGCCACTTCGCCGAGCGCGCCATCAGCGAGCACCTTGCGCAGCGTGAGAAAGTCCGAGTCCCAGCGGCGATCCTGAAAAACGGAGAGCAATCGCCCGCGAGCCTTCGCCAATTGGATCAGTTCGGACCCTTCTGCGACGGTATTGGTGAATGGCTTATCCACAACAACGTGCTTGCCGGCGTTGAGCGCTTTGCTCGCCAGATCGAAGTGCGCGATATTCGGCGTCGCGATCACGATCAAATCAATTTCCGGAAGCGCGAAGGCATCTTCTGGCTTCGCAAGCACGCTCACGTCGTAATCCTTCTTTACCTTGGCCGCGTCGCTGGAAACGATATGCGTGAGGCGCAATCCGGGCACGTGGGTGAGCAACGGAGCGTGAAAAGTCTTGCTGGCAAATCCATAGCCGAGCAGCGCGACTTGCAGCGGCGCCGAGTTCTTCGAACGATCTACCACGAGGCATTCTCCTCAGGCGGCCAGTGCGCGCCCAGACCCGAAAGTGCTTGCGTCACAAAAAATCATTATCTATTCTCTAACCGCGCCGGAACGGCGCTCCCAAATCGATATTCTACTTGAGGTGGCGCAAACTTGCCTCTACCACTACGGCTATTTCGCTGGACGGTCTACTCCGCCTTCCTGTTTCTGACGCTTTCCCCACAAGTTGCCGGCCAAGCCTCCTTGCGAGTGCTCGAAGCGAAATGGGAGTTTCGCGCCGTCAGCAAGACGGATCGAGCGGAGCTGAAAGACTGGCACCCCGCGCAGGTGCCGGGCGTCGTGCAGACCGATCTGCTGCGCGATGGCTTGATTCCGGATCCTTTTTACCAGGACAACGACACGCGCTTGCAATGGATTGGTCTGACCGATTGGGAGTATCGGACCACATTCCAAGCGGACGCAGCGACGCTCGCGCACGATCACGTGGACCTGGTTTTTGAAGGCCTGGACACCTACGCGGACGTTTACGTGAACGACCAGGCCGTACTACACAGCGACAATATGTTCCGGCGCTGGCGCGTGCCCGCAAAAGCTTTGCTGAAGACCGGCGCGAACACGCTGCGCGTGGTGTTCCATTCCCCGATTGAATCGATGATTCCGAAAGTAAAAGCGCTTCCGTACATTTTGCCGTCGGTCACTTCGCATAACACGGGAAACGAAGAAAACATCGCCACAGCGCCCTACACTCGCAAAGCACCCTATCAGTACGGCTGGGATTGGGGACCGCGCTACGTGACCGAGGGAATTTGGCAGCCGATTCGCATGGAGACCTGGGACGCGCTACGCATCGAGAATTTTCACGTCCAACAACAGAGAGTCAGCAAGGAATTCGCCGCGCTCGCCGCCGAATTCGAAATCGATGCGAGCCGCAGCACGGCCGCGATCGTTGAAATCAACTATGGAGAGCTGAGCGGCGCTGCAGTGGCGCCGATTCGGCAGAATGTGCAATTGGAACCGGGCCTGAATCGCATCCGCGTCCCGATTCACATCGCGAATCCCAAGCTGTGGTATCCGCTCGGTTATGGTGCGCAGGACCGCTATCGCTTTGCGGCTACGGTGCGAACAGGACGTGACGTCGCCGCCGAGGCTTCGCTTAAAACGGGACTGCGTTCGATCGATTTGCGCCGGGAAGTGACTGCGACGGGCAAGAGCTTCGCGTTCGTCGTCAACGGCATTCCCGTTTTCGCCAAGGGCGCGGATGTGATTCCGTTCGACAGCTTTCCGAACCGCGTCACGCCGGAAATCCATCGCCAGATTCTGGAATCGGCGCGCGACGCACACATGAACATGGTGCGCGAGTGGGGCGGCGGATATTACGAATCGGACGATTTCTACGATATTTGCGACGAGTTGGGCATCATGGTCTGGCAGGAGTTCATTTTCGGCGGCGACATGGTTCCGGGCGGCGCGGATTTTCAGGAGAATGTGCGGCAAGAGGCCATCGAGCAAGTCGAACGCCTGCGCGATCATCCCAGCATCGTCCTGTGGTGCGGCAATAACGAAATCGAGACGGGCTGGGTGCACTGGGACGATCGAAAAATCTTCAAGGAAGCGGTTTCGCCGGCCGACCGCGAAAAAGTGTGGACGGATTACGTCGTGCTGTTCCATAGCGTCCTTGCGGGCGTCGTTGCGCGTTATGCGGATCCTGTGCCCTATTGGGCCAGTTCACCGAGTGCGAATTTCGAAGACCCTCCAGACAGCCAGACCAACGGCGATATGCACTATTGGCAGGTCTGGCACGCACTGGCCCCGATCGAAATGTACACGCAGCAATTTCCGCGCTTTATGTCCGAATATGGATTTCAATCCTTCCCGGAGATGCGCACGATTCGCACTTTCGCGCAGCCCGGCGACATGGATATCCACTCCGCAACCATGCAAGACCACCAGAAAAATCACGGCGGCAACGAGCGGATCCTGAGCTACATGCTGCGCTGGTATCCGGAGCCGAAGGATTTTGCGTCGTTTGTGTACTTGAGCCAGGTCCTGCAGGCCGAAGCCATCAAGGTAGGAGCGGAACACCTGCGGCGGCAGCGGCCGAACACGATGGGCTCGCTCTATTGGCAGTTGAACGACTGTTGGCCGGTGGCTTCCTGGGCGAGCATTGATTACTACGGACGCTGGAAGGCGCTGCAATATTACTCGCGGCGATTTTACGATGACGTGATCGTTTCACCCTTCGCGCACGACGGGAAGGTGGACGTTTACGTAGTATCCGACAAGCTGCAAGCGCTCAGCGGCCAGATTCATACGCGCTTGCTGGATTTTTCCGGGAAAGTGCTGACGGAGAAAACGCAGGACGTGCAGGTGCCTGCGCAATCCAGCGCCGTGGACTTCACGTTGGACGAGAAGGAGCTGCTGGCAAGCGCCGATCCGAAGAAATGCTTTCTGGTGTTCGATCTCGGAGTTGCCGGACAGAACGTGTCGCGGAATTTGATTTTCTTCGACACCATGCACAATCTGGACCTACCCACTTCGGTGCATATCGAAACGTCGCTCTCGAATTCGAACGGAACATACGCGGTGACGCTCCGTTCGCAGGTGCTCGCGCGCAGCGTTTACCTATCGTTCGGCGATCTGGATGTGCAAACCGCGGATAATTATTTTGACTTGCTGCCAGGCGAGACGGTCACCGTCAAGCTCACGACTCCTTCTTCCGTGTCGCTCGATCAACTGAAAAGCTCGCTGCAGGTGACATCACTGACGGACGCGTTTCCGGCATCTCCGACCATGCACTAAGCGCGCCGAGATAGTCGATCGCCGAAAGCTATTTATTATTCGCAGAGGCTGCCGCATCCGCCGAAAGCGTGACGCCGCTGTGCAGTTGGATATCCTGACTCGAACGTCCCACAAGAATCTGGAATTCGCCCGGATCGGCGCGCCACTTTTTCGCGTCCGCATCGTAGTAGGAAAAAGCGCGGCCATCCAAAGTCACGGTCGCGGTTTTCGTCTCGCCCGGTTTCAGATTGATTCGCGCAAATCCTTTTAGTTCCTTCGCCGGCCGGGGAACTTTCGCGTGCGGCTCCGCCACATAAACCTGAGCGACGTCGGCGCCTGCGCGCGTTCCAGTGTTTGTCACGTCGAACGAAATTTGGTATAGCGGCGCGGAAAATCCGTCGCTCTTGGCGTTCGCGCCCGCGGGCTTGATGCTCAGATTCCCGTACTGGAAGGAAGTATAGGAAAGCCCATAACCGAATGGAAACAAAGGCTTTGTCCCATTGTGCTCGTAGCCGCGATAACCCACGAACACGCCTTCCTTATATACGACTCGATTGCTTCCAGCTGCCGGGTAGTAGCTGTCGTGCACCGGATTGTCTTCCCAACGGCGCTCAAAAGTTGCTGGCAATCGGCCCGAGGGATTCACATCGCCGAACAAAATTTCTGCAGCCGCTTTTCCGCCTTCCTGTCCCGGATACCACGCTTCCAACAGCGCCGGCACGCGATCGATCCAGGCGTTCATGTCCGCGCCGCCGCCGGAAGTAAGCACGACGATGGTGTTCTTGTTCACGGCGGCCATTTCCTGGACCAGTTCATCTTGCCCCGGAGGCAGGCGGAAAGTGCGGTCGGCGCCTTCGCTTTCAGACTGCGGATCAAATCCCGCCGCAACCACCACTACATCCGCCTTTACAGCCAGTTTCTTCGTATCCGGAAGAATGTAGGTACCTTGGCGAGTAATTCCCATGCGTAGGTGCCCGCCAAGCCACCTCGATTCGCCGTGATGTTCGAGAACGATCTTGTGCGGATTGGCATCGAGAGACAGTGTCGCGACGCCGAGCAGTTCCTTTGAAGTGGTCCAATCATCGAGCACAATTTTGTCGTCAACGTAGACGCGGTATTGGCCGCCATCTTCGCCTGATGAAGAAACGAAGAGATCGTACTTGCCGGCGGCGTTCGGTGTGTAGTAACCGGTCCAGCGAGAGGACAACGCCTGGGTGGGCAAATTCTTCTTGCTTGGCGGCGGTCCGAAATCAATACGCTCTTCGGTGCGCGTGAGGAACGGCGTTCCCTGCAAATCCGGATTGGTGAAATGTTCTGCTTCAAATCCTGGAGTCCCGCCCTTCGCGTCGGTGGAGAACGACTTCACCGCCGCCATTTCCTGCACAGTTGGAATGCCCGGGCTGTAGAAAACCTGCGCGCGATTTCCCACGTAGTCGCTGATACCTTGCAGAAAACTGACGGCTTCAAACGGCACCGCGCGAGCGCTACCGCCGCCTACCGGCACCGCGGGATAAGCATCGGGTCCGACCACCAGTATCGATTTTACTGAGTCCTTCTTGAGCGGCAGCAGATTGCCATCATTTTTCAGCAACACGGCACCTTCGCGCGCGGCCTGCAGCGCAACTTGATCGCCTTCGCGGTTGTAACGCGAGATCGTCAGATCGGTCTGTTCACGGTCGAGCCAGCCGAACTGAATCGCGACGCGCAGAATGCGGCGCACCTTGTCGTCAATCGTCGCGACGGAAACCTGCCCGTTTTGAATTGCCGGCAGCAACTTCTCGCGGTTCAGGAATTTTCCGGACGGCATCTCGAGGTCCAGGCCGCCGTTGGCAGCTTCCACAGCGTCGTATGTCGACGTCCAGTCGGACATCAGGATGCCGTCGAAGCCCCACTCCTTCTTCAATACGTCAATATTCAGGTGGGCGTTCTGCGTCATGTGGGTACCGTTCGTCAAATTGTAGGAATCCATCACTGCGCGCACGTGCCCCTGTTTCACTGCGGCTTCGAATGCGGGAAGATAGATTTCGCGCATGGTGCGCTCGTCAATGATCGAATCGGTGTTGTGGCGATCGTAATCGGAATTATTCCCTATGAAATGCTTCGCCGTAGCGCTCACACCCTGGCTCTGCATTCCCTCGATGTATCCCACCGCGATTTGAGCCGCGAGATATGGATCTTCACCCATGTATTCGAAATTCCGGCCGTTCATGGGCGCGCGATAGATGTTGAAAGCAGGTCCGAGCATGAAATGCACGCCCTTCGCGCGGGCGTCGCGCGCGATTTGAGTTCCCTCTTCCGCTGCGAGCGCGGGGTCCCACGAAGCCGCCAGCGAAATGCCGCCGGCCATTGTGGTGGAAGGCCCGCCGTGGCGAACTCCAATGGGGCCGTCTGCCATCCGCAAGCGCGGCAAGCCAAGCTCGGGATACGCGCGAATGTAGAAATCGTCCTCGCCGCCAATCATGTCAATCTTCTGCTCGAGAGTCATTTTGCTGAGGATCGCTTCGACGCGTTGCTCGACATCGGCGGGGGCCGAAGTAGCGGAAGGAACCAGCGCCGCGGTGATCGCGATAAACAACAAAGCGAAGGTCACGCTGATTCTGCGTTGCGATGACCTTGCGTTCGTGGGTGCAGGTTTCATCGGCTCTCTCCTTCGGCTCGTGCGCGGCAATTAGTTACTTCGGCGAATCGTCGGTGTGGCCCGCGCTGCCTTGCAATTTGCGGAATTCTTCGATTTCGCGGTCCGCGTCAGCGGTCTTTCCCTGCTTGCGATAAATGCCAGCCAGGCCGAAGTGCGCTTGGGCGGCCAGCTCCGTATCTTTTTCCACGCGCAGCAGGTGTTCCCAGGACTTCTGGGCTAAGCCGTCGTCTCCATCCATCGCCGCAGCTTTACCAAGCATGTAGAGCGTTTCCGGCATGTCTTCCTTCAATTTGTCGGAATGCGCCAAAGCTTCGCGCGCTTCGTGAAATTTCCCCAGCTGCACCAGGGCTTCGCCCAAACGATAAAAAGCTTCGGGGCTGCCCGGCTGGGCTTCTGTTTCCAGTTGGAATTGTTCCGCGGCCTTGTCCCATTGCTGCGCGCGCGCGTAAAGCTCGCCGAACTCCAGATGCAGGCCGGCTGTCTCGGGCCGCAAGCGCAGCGCTTCGAGAAATTCGCGCTCGGCGGCGGGAACGTCGCGCAGCGCGGCGTAGTCCTGCGCCATCATCTGATGTGCGCGCGCGGAATCCGGGAAACGGGCTTCGAGCTCGTCAAAAACCTGTTTGGAGAGTAGGCCCGAAGCCCGGCCGTAGTAGTACAACAGGTCGGGGTCATTCGGGTTTTGCGCCAAGGCCTTTTGCAGAACGGTCACAGCGTCCGGCAAACGTCCCGCTTCGAGAAGGGCGATACCCAGCGCATCCGCCTCGTGCGCCTTCTCCAGATGCGGAATCGCTTCGCTGGCATACCCCTGCGCCAGCAGCGCGTATCCCAACAGCCGGTGCGCACCCTCAAGGCTCGGGCTGAGTTCGATGGCCCGCTTGAGCGGCGGGATGGCGGCCGCATAATCGCGTTTTTCGATGTAGACGTCGCCGAGATCAACGAACGCGACGGCTAACTTCGGATCGAGCTGCGTGGCTTTTTGAATTTCGACGAGGGCTGCATCCAATTGCCCGTTCTTTTCAGCTTCTACTCCAGCGTGCAAATGTTGGAGCGCCGGCGAGGGCGACCCCGACGCCTGCAGCCCGAGTAAAAGTGAAAGCAAAACGCCGCTCATGATTTTTCCGGCTCGCGGACTTCGAGAAACTGATCGGCTTTGACACGCTCAAGGACTTGATGTACGCCAGAGGGCCAGTGAATTTCCACCTTCGCTACTTCCGCGGCGCCAAGACCAAAGTGCAAACGCTTGTCGCTGGCCGAAATGTAGCTACCGGCAGTAGTCGCGAATCGCGTCTGACCATTCACCTGCACGCGAGCGCCGAGTCCGTCGCGATTGCTCCGCGTTCCGCGCAAGGTGATGGAGAGCCAGTGGCCGGTGCCTGCGTGATTCATGAGCACCAGCGGCTCTCCACCGAGCGATGTCACAACGACATCCATCCAGCCATCATTATTCAAATCGCCGAACGCAGCGCCACGGCCGGCAATCGCGGAACTGATCCCTGAATCGGCGCGCTCGAAGCGTCCATTGTGGTTGAGCGCCAGCAGCGGCGGCTCCTTGTAATGCAGCATGTGGTCAATCTGCTCGACGTTATCCAGCACGTGGCTCTGGGCGACGAATAGGTCCTTCCAGCCGTCGTTGTCGAAGTCTTCCAAGCCTACACCCCATCCGGAACTTGCAGCCGAGAGCAATCCCAACCCCGCCTGCAGGCTGCGGTAACTGAATGAGCCGTTGCCGTCGTTGTGAAAGAGCGCGTAAACCTCGCGGGGCAGCACGGTGACGAGTATGTCCGGGCGCCCATCATTGTCGTAGTCTTGAAAGACAGTGCCCATGCCTGAAAGAGGCTTGCCATCCGCGGTGAGCGCCGTGCCGGCTTCCAGTGCGCGTTCGGTAAACGTGCCGTCGCCATTATTATGGAAGAGAAACTGGCGCATGCCGTCGTTCGAGACGAAAATATCGGCGAATCCGTCGTCATCGTAGTCCGCGAAGGATACGCCCAGCGAGCGCCCTTTGAGCGAGGCGATTCCGGACTGCTGGCTGACGTCTTCGAATGTGCCATCGCCGCGATTGCGATAAAGGATGTTCGTGGTCGAGGGGAATTCGGCAGGCGGACAGTACGTCTGCCACTCGCCTCCGCAAATCTTGCTGTGCTGCGTGTCCCAGAGCATGTATCGCGTGACGAACAGGTCCAGGTGGCCGTCGTTGTCGTAATCGAAGAAGCCCGCGGAGCAACTCCAGCCTCCCGCCTCCACGCCGGCTTTGGCGGTCACGTCGGTGAAAGTGCCATCGCCATTGTTGTGGTATAGCGTATTTTTGCCGTAGTTCGTTATGTAGAGGTCAGGAAACCCGTCGTTGTCGTAATCGCCGACTGCCACTCCCATGCCGTAATTGCCATCGCCCGCATTGGCTAGGCCGGCTTCTTTGGTGACGTCCGTGAAGCTGCCATCCGGATTTTGCCGGAACAGACGATTCCAGTTCCGCGGATCGTGCCGGTCGAAGGCCTCCGGTGGATGCATCGGATTCGAGAGTTGGCCGCTGTTCACCAAGAAAATGTCGAGCAGTCCGTCGTTGTTGTAATCGACGAGCGCCACGCCGCCACCCATCGTCTCGATCAGATACTTCTGAGGCGTGGGCGAATTCACGTGGTTGAAATCCAGACCACGTGGGTGTTTCACATCAAACATGGACGAGGAGACGGGCAACGCCAGACCCATCGCGGCAAACGATTCAAGGAAATCGCGTCGTGAGATGCGGCGTTTCATGCGGGTTTTCGTGGGCTCCGGTGAGGCAATCGCAAGGTTAGCAGAAGTCACGCGCGGACGCATGGCAGGCGCAAAGCTCATGGGCGCAGCTTCGACCGCCGTGATCATGGCATCCAGCTTCGCCGTGGAGTCCAACGAGAGGGATTCCAATTGTCAGAGCCGAGTGCACAAACGCTTCGCTGAGGATGCTGATTGGGAGTCAGCAGAGCGATAGGTGGATGCCGGGGGGAGGCATCCACCTTCGCTCCACTCACGCGCTAGAACAGGAACTTCAGTGCGAACTGAATCAGGCGCGGTTGGTTAAGTTGACTGCTCACGATACCGAAGTTGCCGGCCGGTGCCGTGGTGCAGCAGCCCGTGTTCGGTGGGCCAAACTGGACGCGATTGAAGGTGTTGAAGAACTCGGTGCGGAATTGCAAACCAAGTTTATTTTCCGGACCGAAATTCGTCGTCTTAAATAACGCAATGTCCCAGTTATTGATCCCCGCGCCGCGAAGCGTGGCATCAACGCGCGACTCGTCGCCGAAACCCCACTCTGCAGGAGGTGTGAAGCAGCTCGCGTTGAACCAAACGATGTTGTTAGTAGTGCCCGGCGCGATCGTATGCGCCGCGCCCTTGTTACATCCTGGAGTAACATTCGGACGCAGAGTAAAGTTTTGTGAGAAGCCCGCCAGCGAAATCTGGTTGGACCCACTAAAACTAATTGGCAGTGGGAAGCCCTTCTGAAAAGCGGTGACGCCATCAACGCCCCAGCCGGAAACGACCTTGCCTACGATGCCGGAAGCATCCGACATGTACCTCTGGCCGTGACCAAAGGGGAGGTCATAAACATAGCTGATCACGAGACGCTGGGAGACATCCTGCGACGAGAGTGACTTCTCTCCTTTGAGGTTGTTCCAGTCTTGCGGTGCGCCGACGCCACTTTCCAGCCAGGTTGTTAGTGTGTCTGTGTTGCTCATCAACTTAGCGTTGGTGTACGCAGCCAGGAAGCTGCCGCCATCTTTGAACCGTTTCGTGACAGTGAGTTGGAACGAATTATAGTTGCTGCCGCAGCAGCCATCGCCGACAAGGGACAAACCGCTATATTCGGGGTAGGGACGGTCCAATTGACCCGCGGGAATCGGAAGGCCCGACGACGGATTTAACCCGCTCACAGTGGTAATCCCCTGGAATGGGTTCGGAATCGGCTGAATAATAGAGACCGGCTGGCCCGCATTCGCCTGTGCCTGAGCTTGGGCATAAAACGAATCGGGAAGATTGTTGATTGAAACGTTATTTGAACTCGCCAAATGGACGCCTCGGGAGCCGGCGTACGCGGCATCAACGAAAAAGCCCCATGGCAATTCTCTCTGGAGGTCCACGTTGAACTGCTGCACATACCCCGGAGAATAGGCTCTGTAGGGAGCTTCAAAGGGATTTCCACCGGCGTCAAACTGCGAAATATTGCCATTCCTGGGAAGCGGAGTATTGACATTCGGACCGAACGGGCCGTTGGACGTGCAAGCAAGGGCCGCCGGGGCTCCGGCGAACGTGCAGCCCGACTGTGTCAGCGAGCTACTGGGAGAAAGCCCGCTGTTTGTGGTGGCGACCCACAGAGTCGTGGCCAAGTTGAGCGGGTCATTGCTGGGGTTCATGTTGAAGTATCCCCAGTTCGGGATGAAGAAGATACCGTAACCCGCGCGGATGACGGTCTTCTGGTCCCAGCTATAAGCAACCCCCAAGCGCGGCATAAATTCCTTCTTGTACAGAGGTACAGCGGTCCGCCCGGGGTTAATGCCGGTGCCAACGAAGAAAATATCGCCCGGGCACGGGCTGCCAGGAATCCCTTGCCCCGCCGTAAGCCCAGAGGTAAATACGCCACAGCCGGTAACCGTGCGGTTCACCGCTGACGGATCCCAATAGCTGGAAAGGTTATGACGCTCCGAGAAATTTCCCGGCAAATCGTAGCGCAGGCCGTAGTTGATCGTCAGCTTCGATGTGGCTCTCCACGTATCTCCAAAGTAAAAGCCCCGATACGTCTCCTTTTGCGCCACCAGCGCCGGGATTTGCGCTTCACCGTAATTGTGGTTGAACACGCTTGATGCGTTCAGGCCGTATCCCAGCAGGAAATCGGCGAAAGAAATACCAGTGTTCGGCGTTGGACTGACTGCATTGTCAGCCGTCCAGCTGCCATTAAAAGCGAAGGCGCCGCTGGCGATGTTCGTCTGGGCGTAGTTGTCGTAGGTTTCTATGAGCTGGCCGCCGAACACCCAGGTGTGTTTCCCCTTGATCCAAGTAAGGCTCGGCGAGAAGGCGACCTGCGTGTCGTGATCGGTGATGAAGCTCTGACCTTGCGAACAAGTGATGCTTGGGTCCTGCGGAGTGAAGCAGGGGGTAAACGGCGACCGGCCAGCGGCGGGAATTTCGGCATTGTAAGCCGCGGGCCAGCCGAACTGAGTCAAATCAAAATTCGAGTTTGACGGCGTACGTGCGTAATGGAACCGGCTGCCGCTACCATTGAGGTTCAGAATCAAGTCCGGCCGGATGGAATAGCTATAGTTTATGGCGAGCGCGTTCGTCTGATAAGTTTCCGCGCATTTGTCAGCGCACAATCCCGTCTTGAATGGGTCCGTCGGCAGATCCAGCAGGTTCCAGAAGTTGTAGCGGGCAAAAATGTGCTGCGTGGAGGTAAGGTTCTGATCCACACGGCCCACATATTGATTGGCATTCCCGCCCGAGGCCGCAGCGGCAGTGAAGTTACTGTTCTCGTTGCTGTTCGTCGGCATCGCAATGAACTTCAGTTCTTCCAATGCAGCCGGGCTAATGTTTGTAATTGTGTTGTTAGGAAACTGTGTGCGGCCGCAATTTGCTTTAGTGTTGCCCCCAGGTGCAAGGCACGCTGCGCTAACGCTGAGCGGATCGAAAATGGGAACGTCCGCAGGGAACACGCCGCCTCTCTCCGCAACAGTGGGCACCGTCGTAGTGAATACCGTGGACGCGCGCTGGCGGTACCCGTCATAGGCGAAGAAGAAGAACGTCTTATCCTTGATAACTGGGCCGCCAAACGTGCCGCCGAACTGGTTCTGCACGTACGGAGGATTCGCAGTGTCGAAAAATGGCCGTGCATTGAGAACCTTATTGCGAAGATACTCGTACGCTTCACCGTGATACTCGTTCGTCCCGCCCTTCGTGCTGAGGTTGACGACGCCGCCGGCGAACTTGCCCCATTCCGGCCCGAGGTTGTTGTACTGTACCTTAAATTCCGAGATGGCGTCCTGGTCGGGAATCAGTACCGGTAGGTTGATGTAGCCGATGTTGATTGGCTCGCCATCAATGTACTCGGCGCTCTCGTTGCCAAAAGAACCGCCTACTTGGTAGTTGCCCCAGCTGAACGGATTCGGGCCAACCTGGGACCCGCCAGAACCGCCCTGCGCGATGGCGGCCGGAGACAGAGTAATGAGGTTAAAAACGTTGCGGCCATTGAGAGGAATCTCGTTGGTCTTGCGCTCGTCAACGACCTGGCCCAGCGACGTATCGGTGGGCTGCAGCAGCGGAGTTTCCGCTGTGACTTCCACCGTCTGGCTGATGGCCCCAACCTCCATAATGGCGTCAATGCGGATAGCCTGCGCCACCTGCACGACTACCGATTCGCGCTTGTAGTGCTTGAAGCCAGCCTTCTCGACATCAAGACGATATTCCCCTGGGTTTAAGTTGACGAAGGAATAGAGACCGTCTCCGCCGGTAGTATAGGTCTGCTTCGCGGCCGTGGCGGTGCTTGTCAATGTAACCTGAGCGTCGGGGACTGCGGAGCCGGAGGCATCCGCGACAGATCCGGAAATGGAACCGAAGGTGGTCTGCGCCGCTAACGGCGAGCCCAAGAGCATGGCGGCAAGACAAATGGAGAAACACACGGCGAGAACAAACAGAAGACGATTCGGCGACTGATTCATAAATCTTTCTCCTCCCCCAAGAGAAGCGCGTTAGGCCCACCCGGCCTACGCCACAAAGTTAGTGACACCGCTACGTGCCCGAGCGGGAAATTACGCTAGAGATCGCCCCACGATGTCCAACCGAGTTGCGCACACCAAGACACACCCATACGACCGCTAGAGCCACCCGAAACAAAAAGCTCTTTAGATACAACCCATCGATTTTTTCGATACCACCCAGCTGCGGAGCATTTAGCGTCAAGTACCCTATTCTTGTCAAGCTAAAAATAACGATTTTCTAAAGACTTTTCGTCAATACACACAAATGAGCCATGACTCGCTTTACATTTCGCAGTATTATGCTGCGAGGGCAGACGTGCCCTTCATTCCTGCGCGAAGGTCCTGACTATTGATCGCGCGAACCGTTCAGATTATTTTTCTGTCGGAAATCTTTAAAGAGACAGCCCCATGGAAAGTCGCGGCAAGAACCAGGGCGGCCGAAAAATCCGCGTTATCACGCTGAAGGCAGTAGCCGAGCATGTAGGACTAACGCCCGGTACTGTTTCAGCTGTATTGAATAATTCCGCCGCTGCTCGCTCTGTGCCGGAACGCACAAAGAAGCGCGTTCTGGCCGCTGCGCGCGAACTGAATTACCGTCCAAATTATTTGGCGCGCTCGCTGCGGGTGCAGCGCACTTACACCATCGGAGTGATCACTCGCGATCTGGGCGACGCTTACGCGGCGATAATCATCAGTGGCATCGAACGCTATCTTCGGCAGCACAGCTTTTTCTTTCTGACGGTCGCCCATCACAACGATAAAAAATTGCTCGACAGCTATTCGCATATTCTTCTGCAACGAGGAGTCGAAGGCCTGATTTCCGTGGACACCTTGCTCGGCGAATCGATGTCGTTGCCAACAATTGCAATCGCGGGCCACCGCCCGCTGGAAGGCGTAACCAATATTCTTCTCGATCATCGCCGCGCGGCGCAGCTGGCACTGCAACATCTGTATGAACTCGGCCATCGCGAAATTGCCTTCATGAAGGGGCCGCACTACAGTTCGGATTCCACCGATCGCTGGAAGGCCATCCTGCACGTCGCGCAAGAGCTCGGTATCGCCGTGCGGCCCGAGCTCACCATCCATTTGGAAGGCGACTTGTCCACCCCGGAAGTTGCATATCCCGCGACCAAGGCGTTTCTCTGCAACCGCAAAATGCCATTCAGCGCGCTATTCGCTTTTAACGACAATTCCGCGTTGGGCGCCATCAGCGCTTTCCAAGAAGCGGGCCTGCACGTCCCGAACGCTATTTCCGTCGTTGGTTTTGATGACATCAAGATGGCTCCTTACAGCAACCCGCCCCTGACGACTGTCCGGCAGCCTCTTTTGAAAATGGGCGAGATCGCCGCGCGGTCGGTACTCAACCAGATCAAGAACAACGAAGATTACGTAGCGGAAATATTGATTGAACCTGAATTTGTGGTGCGCAAATCAACAGGCAAGGCGTCCATGCAATTGTTACCGTGCGACAAAGAAGTGCAAAACGCGAACTAGCGTGAGCAACCAGTACAAACGGAATCACGGGAGAGCCCCGATTCAATGCCCATAGCCAATTCGAACGTCTCCCCTGCCGCAGCCGCCGTGCCCGCTACCACAGACAAGCCGGCCATGGCGATGGTCACCACCCTCTTTTTCATGTGGGGTTTTCTCACATGCTTGAACGATATTTTGATTCCTCACCTGAAGGCCATCTTCGATCTGAGTTACGCGAAAGCGATGCTCATCCAGTTCAGCTTTTTCGGTGCGTACTTTGTTTTTGCATTTCCGTCCGGGAAATTGATCGAGTGGATCGGGTATAAGAAAGCGATGGTGGGCGGCCTTTTGACGATGGGATTGGGCGCGCTGCTTTTCGTACCCGCAGCGAGTGCTCCTTCCTTTGCGCTGTTTCTCGCGGCCTTAATCATTCTTGCGGCGGGCATTACGCTCCTGCAGGTCTCCGCGAATCCCTACGTCGCTGTGTTGGGTCCCGAGCGAACCGCTTCGAGCCGCCTGAATTTGACGCAAGCCTTCAACTCCCTCGGCACCACGCTGGCTCCTTGGTTTGGCAGCCTCCTGATTCTGAGCGGAGCGCCCGTCGCTATGGATGTGGTTCGTGGAATGTCTACGGATCAGCTGCAAGCCTATCGTCTCCAGCAGGCGTCTTCCGTGAAACTGCCCTACGTCGGCCTGGCGATCGCGCTTTTGGTGCTCGGCCTGGTTATTGCGAACTTTAAACTGCCAGTCATCACCGCGGTCGAACCCCACGGGAAAATTCACGACTCGATTTGGAAATATCCGCGATTAGTAATGGGCGCGATTGGAATTTTCGTCTACGTGGGCGCGGAAGTCGCAATCGGAAGCATGCTGGTTAACTACATGAGCCAGCCGAACGTTGGAAACATTTCGATCCAGCTCGCCGCGAAATTCGTTTCGCTTTACTGGGGCGGTGCGATGATCGGCCGGTTCATCGGCTCGGCGGTGCTGCAAAAAGTGCGCACTGGCACGGTGCTGGGCTTGTCCGCTCTTACGGCGTTTCTGTTAGTCACTATTTCGATGCTGAGCTTCGGGCACCTGGCCATGTGGAGCATCCTGTTGGTTGGATTCTTCAATTCGACGATGTTCCCCAGCATTTTCACGCTTTCGATCGAGGGCCTCGGCCCGCTGACGGGTAAAGGCTCGGCGGTGCTGGTCTGCGCCATCGTGGGTGGCGCGATCATTCCCGAGCTGCAGGGCGTGCTCGCGGACCGCATCGGCATCCATCACGCTTTCATCCTGCCCGCGCTGTGCTACCTATATATCGCGTCTTTTGCGTTCAAGAGTAATAAGCCGCACAGTGGGGCGCCTGCGCATTCTTGATCAAATACACGCCGCGCGAATCGAAAACTTCGTTCGCCCGCGACGCTGCTCCACTGGAATTCCTATTCCCTCGCTTCGCAATTCGTGTACATTGCTTGCCGTCGCGCCGCAATCGCATTGCTCTGGCGGGCGTCACACGATGCGGAACGCCCGGATCCAAAGTAGTTCGCGACGAACGGAGCAGCCTCCACCGCCATGACCTCAGATTCGTTCTCGATCGGAATTGATTTCGGAGGCACGAATCTGCGGCTGGCGGCCTACACACCCGCGGCTGGATTTCTGGAAACGATCCAGATGCCCACGCGGCTGCAGGCCGGCAGAGATGCCGTGGTCGCGGATATGTGCGCAGGAATTCGTAAACTTCTCGATCGCTACTCTTCGAAGCTCGCGCTAAAAGGTATCGCCATCGGCTCGCCGGGCCCGATCGAACTGCCCGAAGGCCGCCTGCGAAATCTGCCCAATCTCCCAGGCTTCGACGGTTTGGAATTGCGCGCGGCCGTCGAGCAAAGCGTGGGCACGCCCGTCGTAGTGGAGAATGACGCGAACGTGGCAGCCTTGGCGGAGTGCGTTGCCGGCAAAGGGAAGACTCTTGGGATCGACACCTTGTGTTTCCTGACGCTCGGCACAGGAGTTGGCGGCGGAATTATCTTTCACGGAAAAATCTGGGACGGATTGAACGGAATGGCGGGTGAGGTGGGCCACATTAATATCTGGCCGGACGGCGTCGCGTGCGGGTGCGGCGCCCGAGGCTGTCTCGAACCACTCGCGTCAGCCACGGGAGTGCGGCGCCGCGCCAAGGAAATGATCGCAGCTGGAAAATCGCCGGCGTTGGCAGCGCTCGAAAAGAGCAACCCGGAGTTCACGCCTCGTGATGTTGCCGGGCTCGCCAGCGCGGGCGACCGTGATGCGCAGACAATTTTCGACGAAGTGGGCCTTGCGCTGGGCAGGGGACTCGCAGCGCTCGTCAACACGCTGAACTTGCCCCTCTATGTTGTGGGTGGAGGCTTATCGAGTTCTTGGAATCTGTTTTCTCCGGCACTCTTCGGGGAATTGCGCTATCGCAGCTACGTATTCCGCATGACGGACCCGGAGAAGTCCGACGCCGCTCGCGGAACCGCAGCGAAAACATACGTCACGCTGACGGAGTTGGGTCCTGAGGCAGGACTTCTCGGCGCGTGCATACTGCCATTCACGGTGGCTCGGAATGGCGCATAGCCTGGGCACTCCAATTGTTGCCGCGCAGCAGCTCCGCGCGGTTGCGGCATGTTGCCAGGAAACTGCATGAAACTGAATTCCTATCTGCTCAAGGCCAGCATCGTCGGCGCGCTCGGCGGGTTGCTGTTTGGGTTCGACACCGCGGTCATCGCCGGCACCACGCACTCGCTACAACAGGTTTTCAATCTCTCCGACTGGTCACTGGGAATTACGGTTTCAATTGCGCTGTGGGGCACTGTCGCCGGCGCGCTCAGCGCGGGCATCATCGGGCAGCGCCTGGGAGGAAGGAATGCCCTGCGCCTGATGGCGTTGTTGTACATCGTTTCTTCCCTCGGCTGCGCCTTCGCCTGGAATTGGCCTGCGCTCGTGATTTTCCGTTTCATCGGCGGACTGGGCATCGGTGGTTCCTCCGTCCTTGCTCCGGTGTATATCGCAGAGTTGGCTCCCGCGACCTTGCGCGGACGGCTCGTGGGCATGTTTCAGATCAACGTAGTCCTGGGAATTCTGCTGGCGTATTTTTCGAACTACTGCATCGCGAGGCTTGGGATGGGTGCGCTCGAATGGCGGTGGCAATTGGGCGTCGCCGCGGCTCCAGCACTGTTATTTCTTGTGATGCTGTTCGGGATTCCGCAAAGCCCTCGCTGGCTGGCCACGCAGCATCGCAGCGAAGAAGCACGCAGCGTGTTAGCACTTCTGCGCTCCTCGGATTATGAAACGGAACTCAAAGAAATCGTCGACTCCATTCACTTGGAGAGAACGCAAGGCGATGAGCCGCTGTTCCAGCGCAAATTTCGTTACCCTATCTTTGTGGCGATCGCTACCGGAGTGTTCAACCAACTGGCGGGAATCAACGCAATCCTTTACTACTTGCCTTCCATTTTTATGGCCGCGGGATTCAGCAAGCTGTCCGGTGATTTGCAGGCCGTCGCCATCGGCGCAATGAATCTGTTCGCCACGCTGCTGGCCATGACCTTGATTGACAAGCTCGGCCGCAAAACTCTGTTGCTGGTCGGTTCGGCAGGAACGGCGCTCTGTCTATCAGGCGTGGCTATGATTTTTTTCACGCAGCGCAATCAAGACTGGCTCGTGTGGATCTTGGTGGGATACATCTTCTTTTTCGCTCCGCTCGGCGCGGTTATATGGGTCTACATCGGCGAAATCTTCCCCAACACTGTGCGATCCAAGGGTCAGGGCCTGGGAAGCTCTTCGCACTGGATCATGAATGCGATTATTTCCGCGCTGTTTCCCGTCGTTGCGAAAGCCTCCGGCGCTTATCCGTTCGTATTTTTTGCGGCGATGATGGTCCTGCAATTTTTCATCGTCATGTTCTTCTACCCGGAGACCAAAGGATTCACGCTCGAGGAAATGCAACATCGTCTCGGAATTGATTAGCGGTGCTAAGCCGCGGCTGCTGCTAGCGGGAGCCAAACCTGAAAGCGCGTCTCACCGGGCTTCGAGTTGACCTGAATATTACCCTGGTGCTTTTTCACAATTCTCTGCACCGTGTCCAGGCCCAGCCCAGTCCCTTGCCCCACTCCCTTGGTCGTGAAGAAAGGATCGAACATGTGCGCCTTTACTTCGGGTGAAATTCCCGGGCCATTGTCGGTGATCTCGACGACGACACAATTTTCGTCGCGAAACGTTTTCACTTGAAGCTTGCCCTCGCCGCCCATGGCGTCAATCGCGTTGTCTATGATGTTGGTCCAAACCTGATTCAGCTCGCTGCCAAAGGAATTTACCAGAAGCGGAATTTTCTGGTAATCGCGCTCCACCACAACTCCTTGTTTGAGCTTGTGATTCAGAATGGTAAGCGTTGTTTCCAGACTTTTCACGATGTCCACGTTTTGCAGCGGCGTCTGATCCATGTATGTGTATTCTTTGATCGCACCGACCAGATCTGAAATGCGCGACGTGCCGCTCTCGATCTCGTTCAGAAGTGTCGCGACCTCCACGGACGCTGCGATCCGCACCAGAGCCGCTCGCGCTGTGTCCGCATCCAGAATAGCGAATAAAGATTCCAGCGCCTCCGGCTTGACGTTCCTTCGCGCCAGGTCCGCCGCCATTTGCCACAAGTCGTTCTGACCATGACTGCGCAACAACGAATCGATTTGCTCTTCCAGATCGCTCATGGCCAGCGCATCCGGCGGAACGGCGTCGCTTTGCACGAATGCCGTTTCCAGTTTCTCGATTTCCGCTTTCTGCGCCGCCGTGAGGTCGCGGCTGCCGAGCTCATGGCTCGCGTCGCGAATTTTCTTCAGGACAACGCGCAACTGGCTCGCGGCGCGCTTCGCTGCGGAAGCTGGATTGTTGAGTTCATGCGCGAGCCCGGCGGAAAGCTTCCCCAAAGAAGCCAGCCGGTCGCGCTGTTGCTCCCGCCGCGTCGTTTCGCGAATGCGATCCGACATCAGGCCAACCAGCCGCTGGGTCAATTCAGGCATTTTCTGAACCAGCTCGGGAAACTGCGCTGCCGGAAATCGCAAGACTCGACAATCGGTAATCGCTTTACCGCCCACCGTAAATTGCTTCATTCTCGAAAAAGGCAGCACGCCGGTCACGTCACCCGGGTTGATCGGAATTACCACAGTTTCGCCACCCAATTCGCCGCGCACCTGAAACTGTCCCTCGAGAAATACAAACATCGCGTCCGCCGGATCATCCTGCCGGAAAACCATATCGCCCGCTTTGATATTTATTTCCTTCACCTGGCTGATGAACCAGGTGATCTGCTCATCAGGCAAATTTGCAAACGCCGGCACCTTTAGTAATTCAGATTTTTCAACCATTAGACCTTGCTCAAATATTGATGGATGAATTGCACGGCAACCGATCCTTCACCGACTCCGGAAGCCACTCTTTTGACTGAACCGTGACGGACGTCACCCACGGCGAAAAGACCCGGAACGTTTGTCTCCAGCAAGTAGGGATCTCTGTCGAGGCTCCAGCCCTTGGGGTGGTCCCCGTCTTGAATCAAGTCGGGGCCCGTCAGAATAAATCCATGGTCATCACGTTCGACAAGATCGGCCAGCCAGTCCGTGCGCGGCTGCGCGCCGATGAAAATAAACATCGCGCTCGCCGGAACGCGCTCCATCTGGTTCGTGTCCGAACAAAGAAACGAAATTTCTTCCAGATGACTTTCGCCGTGCACTTCGGCAACGCTGGCGTTCGCCCATAACTGCACGTTGGGGGTCTCCTTGATTTGGTCGATCAAGTATTGCGACATCGTGCTCGAAAGAGATTTGCCGCGCACGACGATCACGACACGGTCAGCGTATTTGGCGAAGTTCATCGCGGCTTGCCCTGCGGAATTCGCGCCACCGATCACGTAAACGATTTCGCCCTTACAAGACAACGCTTCGGTCGAGCCGCCGCCGTAGTACACGCCCGCGCCTTGCAGCCGATCGATCCCGGGTGCTTCCAGTCGCCGCCACTGGACGCCGGTGGCAATCATCAGCGCGTGGCACGAGATCTCGTTGCCATCCGCCATTTTGACCATGCGGTAGGGCCCCTCGACGCGTACTGCGAGCGCCTCCTGCGGCGCCAGAATTTCCACGCCAAACCGCTGTGCTTGCACAACGGCGCGACGCGCGAGATCGCCACCACTAAGCCCCATCGGAAATCCCAGATAGTTTTCGATGCGCGAACTCATGCCGGCCTGCCCGCCGGGGGCTTCGCGTTCGATCATCACGGTGTGAAGACCTTCGGACGCCCCGTACACGGCGGCGGCCAGACCCGCCGGGCCACCGCCCACGATTGCCAAATCATAGAAATTCGTCTGCGCGCGAGTTTTTAAGCCGACTTTTTGTGCAACCTGTGATGGAACGCTCTCCAAAAGCTTTGAGCCATCCGGGAAAAGTACAACCGGGAGACTGGAGGCTTCCGGGCCCAGAACTTCCAGCAGACGCTTCGTTTCGGGATCACTCGCCGAGAGTTCGACATCGATCCACTGATAAGGTACGCGATTGCGCGCCAGGAAATCCCGCAGTTCATACGACTTGGGAGACCAACGCGTCCCGAGTACGCGGATGCCTTCGAATTTCGGCCGGTACGAAGCCCGCCAATCGTCAAACAGATCATCCAATTGCGGGTAGAGGTGCTCGGTCGGCGGATCCCACGGCTTCAAGAAGAAGTAATTGATGCTGGCTTCGTTGATGGCGCCGATCGCCGCGTTGGTATCGGCATATGCGGTGAGTAGCGCCCGCTTGGCCTCAGGGAAGATGTGCATTGCTTCCTGTAGAAACGCTACGCCGTCCATGTGCGGCATTCGTTGGTCGGCAAGCAGCAACGCCACGCTGTCATTACGCAGTTTCAACTGCTTCAATAGCGCAAGCGCCGCCTCGGGAGAATCGCTGCCGATCACGCGGAATTCGGCGCCATATTTCGTGCGCAAGTCGCGCTCGATGGCGCGCAGCACATCGGGGTCGTCGTCAACACTGAGCAAAATTGGTTTCGCCATGTTCGGTCCCTAGTTTCGATGCGGAAAGAATGTTGGAGTATTCGTCATTTCGAAAAGCAGGATGTGACAAATCGCTGTTCCACGGCTCTGAGGGTCGGCTCGCGAAACTGCCGATGAACCACGCGTGAGCCGGCCTGCCTAATATAGAGGCTGGACGGTAACCAGCGTCCAATATACCCGACCGAGCACGCTCACGCTAGAGCGTCGCCCCGAGCCTGCCGCAAGGGCGAAAAACACGACAAAAACGAGCGATTGATTTGGGTCGCTGCTGATTGTTTTCAATGAGTTGCGATGGCTTTCAATTTTGTTTCGCTAGTGATTGATTTGGGGTGCGAAGGAGGCGCGCGGATGTTTTCGGGTTGTTCGCAGACCGGACAATAGATTGTTATTCCAGCGACTCCGAGATACGCGCGCTCCGACACGGAAAGTGCTTGAGAAGCAGTCGAAGTATTCTTTTGGGCTGCTTCGGCAATTTGCTTGGTCAGTGCGCTAGCTTGGTCCGTTCTTTTTATCTGTTCCGCAAGTGCGCTCGCTGCGTCCTCGCGCGTGGTCTTAAGGTTTGCGTCGTCGAGTCGCCGGAGGTCAGCTTGATGGTTCGCCTCCTTGCGAGCTTGGTCGGCGACGTCGACCGCTCTATCAGATGATTTCCAGTGTTGATGCGTAAAAAATGCTGCCGCGAGTGCGACGACCGTTGCGAAGATTGCCACTCGAAGGGTCCATCGTTCGCGCGAAGCTCCCGTCCCAAACACACTCTAGTCCGATTCTGGCATCACTGGCTTGCGTCGTGACTTCGTGGTATACCAAGTCCGCAGTGCATCGAGCTGACGTGTTGCTTGAGAGGAAGGTGTCGCGTGTCCGTCGAAGAAAATGTTGTTCTGATGCGGCGTTGGTTCAAAGAAGTTTGGAACGAAGGGCGCGTTCAAACGATTTACGATTTGATGGATGAAAACGCGATTGGAGTGGGACAAGACGAGCCAGGTAGGGTGATTCACGGCCCTCGCGACTTCGTGGCCCTGTTTCATCGCCTTCACGGCGCGTTTCCAGACATCAAGATCACAGTGGAAGACACATTCGGAGCGGACGACAAGGTTGTAGTGCGCTGGTCTGCGGATATGACCCACACGGGTGACGGGCTCGGATTACCGGCGACGAATAAGCGAGTCAGGATTACCGGCATTACAATCGCGCAGATCGACAGCGGTAAGATCGTGCGAGGCTGGGACAATTGGGATCAGCTGGCGATGCAGCAGCAACTCGCGATGGCCGCCGCCGCTCGCTCCTGAAAGTTCTTTATCGAATTCATGGGCGGGCGCGTAGCTCACTCTCGGCACGCGACCAATCTTCCTCCGGCGATCCGTACGGACAACCTCTGGCTTGCCAGAGTTCGTAGGCGAGGGTCGCGATTTCGTCGTGTGCGAAGGTCGTAACGCCATATCCGGACGCCATCGCTTTAGTGAGTTCGTTAGCCGCTTGTGAGTGATACAGCGCCTGGTGTGAATGTTTTTGACCCGTTATCTCATCACCTTTTTCGCGTTTTTGCGCAACGCGATGGGCATCTGCGGCACGGTCATGTAATTCGGCGGCGCGGTTGTGGTTCTGCTTTCGGTTCTGGTAAACAGGTTCAGTGTCATGAAGGGCGGGCGTCGGCTCAAGCGACCCCATCTGGCCCGTTTTAGAGTGGGCGTCTTTTGCGAGTTTGTAGGCGTGATCGGAATACTCCATCGCCCGTTGCAAATGCCAGTTTACCAACTCGTTGCTCTCATTTTCATTGTGTTCGGCGGCTGTGCGATGAGCGTGCGCCGCTAGCTCGTGCTGATCGGCTGACTGCCGGTGTGTGTCGGACACGGTATTTGTCCCTCGATGGCTAGGCGTCGATGCGGCGCGATTTTAGCATAGCTGGCTGGCGTCGTAACTTCGTGGTAGGAGCGCAAGGCCGGAGGCTACGTGCCCGGAATTGAGAGCCCAATCGACGACGCACTTTTCGGCGGGTGGCGGACCCATCCACGCTGCCAAACGAACGCAGTTGATTTTACGGCTACCGGACTCTTCGGTTTTTGAAGGGTCCGGGTTTAGAGGCGGCGTCACTACAGCCGTCCCATCGAAGTCTTACTTCGGCTGGCGATTCACGCAGGCGGGTGACCAAGCCTTCCACACCACCCAAGTAAACGCTTCGGCTATGCGGGTGACGCGGGTGGCCCACCCGCCAGGTGGAGATCCGCTGCGTTCTCCGTGGCTCGACTCAGGAAGCGGACGGCGCGCTCAACGGTCGATAGCGCGCGTCGCGGTATTTCAAGCTGAATACGATTGCCACGATGGCCAAGACGATGGGGCAAAAGATGCTGGCCTCAGGCCCGACCGTTCCGCCGGTCAGCCAGCGCGGCCCACTCAACGAGGCGTTGAGAAGATTCCGGGAGGGTAGTAAGCCGCTATTGGGAACACCGTACAAGAACGTCTGGCCCCAGTCATATCCCAGGTGAAAGCCGACCGCACACCATAAATCTCCAGTCCGGCGGAGAAACAGGCACAACAACAAACCGAACGAAACCACCGACAGATCTCCCAAAACGGTCTCTCCGCCATTGGTGCCGTGAACCAGCCCGAACAAACCCGAGAGCAAAAATGCGGACGGCCAGAATCCCATGCCAGTCGTCAGTGTGAACTGCGTGTATCCGCGAAACAAAAATTCTTCGGCCAAGCCGGAAAGTAAAAATGCCAGCCCCCAGGCGGCCGCTGCCGTCAAAATCGCCGTGCCATGGATCGCCGCACTTGTGAACCGTACGCCATGCAGGGCGAAAATTGCCAGCACCGTACTGCTGGTAGCAAGCAGGCCTATCAATAGTCCCACCCAAAAGTTTTTCCTCAGCGCTTCGCTCCTGGGAAGGCCATATTGGCCCAGCTTGCGGCCTTCCATCGTGCTCATGATCCAGGCCGCAACCGCCAAGATGCAGCAGACAATTAGATCCGGCGCGATGATTCTCATGGGTGTCAATTGCGTCGGATCCAGCGCGGCCGGGAAGAAGCGCCTGATGATCATTCGCGCTACGGCCGACATTGCCATTACGATCGCTATGAAGATTAGCAGGCGCCATCCCGCGCGCAAGCCATTCGGACCAATGAAAATTCGCTTGGTTGTCGAGTCCGCTGGCGGTGTCTGAGGGTCATGTCGTACGGTCGTTTCTTGGGCTGTCATGGATGTGCCCCCCAACATGGAAGTTTCTTCAGGATGTTGAGCTTTCCAGTGGGACCGGGCTTCGAATAGTGGTCGCAGCGGATGCAGCACAATTTGAATTCGTCGCTCTCTAAATCGGTTTTCAACGTATCGGCGTCAGCCTGCAGATGAGCCAGCAGGTTGCACTTCGGGCCACGTGAATCGAAGCTGAATTGTCCCGCCACTTCCTTCACTCCTAGAACCCGCCTGGGATTGAATACACAAGCTAAAATCGCTTGCTAAGGTCAGGCCAGCCGGCACGCTGCCCTGGCTAGGTTTTGACCGAGCACAGCCAAGCAGATGGTTCTGCCGCGCAAGCATTGTCGAATCGACGCACGGGATGGTGTTGCACCGACCGATCGAGCTGGCACGCGCAGTCGGAAACTGGTCCGCCGTCAAATTTTACCTGCATTGCGGTTGCTTGACACTTCCCGTGAACCCCGCCAACAAGCTGCGCGGGACCCGGCTGCAGCGTCGCGCGAGGGTTGGGCTTTGCGGGAACCGTTTGGCAATGGGCTTGAATACGTTCGTCTCGTTAGAGCGAACGCAGGAAATCGATGACTTCCTGCTGTTCCTGAGTAGTAAGCGCATTGAAATGCTCAATTACTTTGTTTGCCTCGCTGCCCTCGCTCCGGTGATCTCGGATAGCCTCCACGAGATTCGTCGTTCGTCCGTCGTGGAGGAAGAAGACGCGTTGTCCGACGCCCCAGAGAGGAGCGGTTCGGAACTCGTCAGGGCCGGCGCCACCTTGCGTGATGCCGTCGGCGAGTCCTTTCCCCATGTGGTGGACGATAAGGTCAGAGTAAAGATTCGCTGTCTGATTCGAGAGCGCAACGCTCGGACTGGTCGAAGAGCCACTGGCAATCTTTGCTCCCGTGGTCAACGAGGGCGTATGACAATGGATACAACCTATCTTCGCAAAGGAGGCGCGTCCTTTTTCGCTGGACGGTGCGGCGGGCGCGGGAGTCGGTGGGGCCAGCATGCGCATGAAGTCGGCAAAGGCTTCGATGTCTGAGAGTACGGCCGTGTTCGAATTACCGGAGGTCGAGGGAGCAGGCGTGAAGTTGACCGTGTCCTCAGGAGTGGCGTTGAAGAGGCAGCCCGGCGTTTCGTCGCGCTCCTGCGGGAAAAGCTGGTTCGAGATTCCCATCTCGACGTTGTATGCCTCGGCGGCGAACATAAGCAAGGATTTGTTCTGCGCCTTCCACCCGAAACGCGTGATGGTTCCATCGTTTGCACTGAGGTTCACATTTCCACTTAGGTGAGCGTTCGCGTGGCCGGAAATACCCAACGCCGACTTCTCCGATGCATTGGAGCGCATGTTCGCAAGGATGGCCGAGTCTGGAATCGCTTCGATGAGTCCCGCGCCAAACAGGGGAGTCGGGATTCGGAAAATAATGTTCGCATTCCCACTTTGGCCAGTGAGCGGATTTCCTGCGGGCAGGAAGTCGAATTGAGAGATGTTGCAACCGGCGGCGTCAGTTCGCCCCGTGATCACGAAGAGGTTATGAACTTCGCCATCGGCGTTGCCGCTGCTCTTTTTAAACCGCGCTTCGCGCACCGGACCATCTTGCGTGATGAACCATGGCACGGTGTTCTTCGCCCCATTCAAGGTAGCCACTGCGATCAAGGGATTTTGCGTTGGGCTCGTTCCGCCTATGCTCGGCTGCGCGTGACAAGACAAACATTGGTTGGAGTTGAAGCGGGGACCGAGACCATTGTTCGCGCCGCCGGTCACGACCTCGATATCAGCGAACCTCGCCTGCCCATCCCGGAAGAACGCAGTTTCGTCCGCAGTAAGACCCTTCAGCGCAGTGCCGGCACCCGCCGGGCCACCGCGCACGCCCGGATCGACTGGAACTGATCTGCTTTGACCAAAAGTGCAGACCCCGGAGGTCAAGACCATAGCCACGATACCGCCAAAACCTTTGCGTACAATTCCCCGGAGTGTCATCACGATTCGTCTCCTTGAGCTGGGGAATGTCGGCATTGTACACCCGGACAAGCTGCCTGCGACTTGGGAAGGCGGCTGATCGCAGCTACCGGACCTGCTAAAGATTCTCTCGACCAAGTCGAGGAAGTTGCGGCGGGCCAGAGCATGTCCGCTTGGGATCTCCAGCAGGATTGCCTGATATCCGCCGGCTCGAAGTCAGCGCTGCCGGAAAGATCGGATTTGCAAAAATACAGAATCTCGCAGTGGAAGGCGGTGCCGCCGAGTCCCGCCGACTCAAATCTCGGCAATTTGCCTTGCGCCCAGGTAATAGTGGATCGCAGGAGTAAATACCAGTGACAGCACCATCGAGCTTGCCACTCCTCCTACCACTGCGATGGCCAATGGCTTCAGCATCTGGGAACCCGCGCCAATCGCCAGGGCCAGCGGCAACATTCCGGCAATCGTCGCGAGCGCCGTCATGCAGATCGGACGCAAGCGCCGCCGCCCCGCCTGAATCATCGCTTCGCGCGCGGACAATCCTAAGCCGCGAAACCGCTGCTCGGCGTCCAGCAGCAGGATGCCGTTTTTCGTGACGATGCCTACCACCATGATCATCCCCATGAACGAAGCCACATTGAAGGTAGTCCCGGTGACCAGCAGGGCGAGCAGGCCCCCAAATGAGGAAAGTAACGCCGACGCAAGAATCGCGACCGGAGCCGAGAAAGTGCGAAATTCGAAAAGCAAGACCACGAACAGCAAAAGCAGCGCCAGAAACAGAACCAGCGACAGATCATGGAACGATTTTTGTTGTTCCTGGTACGCGCCGCCGTATTCGATGCGGATCGTCGAAGGCAGCTGCAGATCGCTGACCGCCTTCTGCACGGCGGCAACCCCCCGCCCCAGGTCCACTCCCTCCAGGCGCGCCGTCACTTCGATGAGCCGCTGCAAATTTTCGCGACGGATTTCCGTTTGGCCCGGATCGGTCGAGATGGTCGCAAGCGAACCCAGTGTGGCGGTTCGTCCGCTGGAGCTGGCCAGCAGCGTGTTGGTCATGCGCTCGAGGGACGAGCGGCTTTCCGCGGGAAAACGCACGCGAATCGGATAGACCCGATCATTCAGCACCACAGGCGTCGCGGCGGGCTCGCCTTCCAGGATCGCAGAAGCATCGATGGCGATTTCCTCCGGCGTAAAGCCGGCGCGCGATGCCACCGCCGAATCCACCTGAAACGTCACGGCAGGCCCGCTGATGGTGTTCTCGATTCCGTCGAGCACGTCTACGACTCCCGGAACTTTGCCGATGGCGTCGGCGACGCGTGGCGCCGACTTCAGCAGCAATTGCGGGTCCTGCGCGAACATTTTGATAACCACAGGCTCGGGCGCGCTGGTGAGATCTCCGATCATGTCTTGCAGTACCTGGACGAACTCTACGTCGGCCGCTGGTTCCGTCTGTTTGATTTTCGTGCGAACTTCCTCAATGATTTCATCAATCCCGCGATCCCGTTTCTGCTTCAGTCGCACCGTAAAATCCCCTCGATTCGCTTCGGTAACGGCCGCCAGGCCCAGCTGCAGTCCGGTACGCCGCGAAGTATTCTCGACTTCCGGAGTTTCGCGGAGAATTTGTTCGATGTGCTGAAGAATGCGATTGGACTCCGCCAGCGAACTTCCCGGCGGCGTGTAGTAATCGAGAATGAAACCGCCTTCGTCCATTTCAGGAAGCAAATCGCTGCCCAGAAAGTGGTAGCACACCACGGAAAGTACTACAATCAGGAGCGAGCTGGCCACAAGCATGATCGGACGCCGCAGTACAGCCTGCATAATCCGCTCGTAAAAACGCACCAGTCGTCCGAACAAACCGGCGCTGGGCGCTTTTTCTTCGACCCTATCAGCAGCCCCGTTCACCTGCAGTGCGGATTCCGATCCAGCCTGAGAAGACCTCGCCTCGCCCGCTTTGTTGCGAATCAGGAATTGACTCAGCGTGGGCGTCCACAGCAGCGCCAACACCAGCGAGCTGAACAGCGCAACGGTCATGGTGATCGCCAGAGCGCGAAAGAAGCTGCCGGTCACTCCGGTCACCGCAATCAGCGGCAAGAACACCACGATGGGCGTGATGGTGGAACCCACCAGCGGAATGGTCATCTCGCGCAGAGCGTGCCGAATGGATTGCAGGCGGTGCTCGCCGGCATCGCGATGCAGCACAATGTTTTCCAGAATCACGATGGCGTCGTCAATCACCAGACCCACTGCCGCCGCCAGTCCTCCCAAGGTCATGAGATTGAAACTCTGGCCGGTAATTTTCAGAACGATGCAGGTGAGCAGCAGGGTCGCGGGAATCACCAGACCAGCGACCAGAGACGTGCCCCAATCGCGAAGAAAGAGCACCAATATCGCGGACGAAAGCAACAAGCCGAGCAGCACAGCATCGCGCACGCTGGAGATGGAATCATGAACGATGATGGACTGGTCGTAGAACGGCTCCAGATGCACGTCCGGCGGCAAGGTGGATTGCAGCTCGGCAATCTTGGCGTGCACTTCGTCAGCAACCGAGAGCGTATTGCTGTCCGGCTGGCGATTGATGCTCAAAAGGACAGCGGGCTTTCCGTTGGCGGTGACGACGGTGTAAACGGGAGCGACGGACGGAGCCACAACGGAAATATCCCCGACGCGAATGGGGACTCCGGCCGCCGACGTTTTCACTACGATTTTCCCGATTTGCTCGGGCGTGTGCACCTGGCCGCTAATCAAGCCCAACACGAGCTGGTGATCATGATCCAACAGACCCGGCGAATCGATCAGGTTGCTGCGACGAATGGCCTCGAGGATATCGGTGACCGTGATATTGCTGGCCAGCAAACGCGCGGGGTCCGGCGTTACCTGAAATTCCGGAACGCGACCGCCCTGAATCAATACGGAAGCCACGCCGTCCAGACGATTGATGCGCGGCTTGATGTCATAGGTGGCGATTTCCCACAGCTTGTCTTGTGGAAGCTGATCGGACGTCAAGCTGTATCCGAGGATTGGAAAGGTTGCGAAGGTCAGGCGATGCGTTTCAACGCGCGCGGATGGCGGCAGCTCTGCCTGCAGCCGTGCGACCACGGCGTCAACGCGCTGCAACGTCAACACCATGTCGCTATTCCAATCGAAAAAAAGATCCACATCAGCAGAGCCGCGGCTCGTCGTGGAGACGACGCGTTGCAGCCCGGGCACTGCGTTCACCGCTTCTTCGATCGGGCGCGTGACCGTTACCAGCATCTGATCGATCGGCGTTACGCCATTATCAATGCCGATCACGATCCGCGGAAAATCCGTCTGCGGAAACACCGAGACGGGAACGGTGAATGCCAGGTACGCGCCGACCAACGCAAGACTGGCTACCAAGAACAGAATGGGCCGCGATAACCGCTGGAACCACGGCCCTCCTGCGGCCGCCGCTTCCTCGCTGGAACCCCCCGGACGAAGAGTAGCGGGCATCCCGGCTAATCCTGCTCCGTGCTGGCTTCGGGCGCTTTGGCGACGGCGGTCTTGATGGCTGTGCCGTCCGGCAGGCCATATCCGCCGGAAGTGATCACGGCATCGCCGAAACTCACGCCGGAGAGGATCTGGACCGCATCGGCGGCGCGTATGCCTACCTCCACCGTGTGGGCATGCGCGATGCCATCCGATCCGGCGACGAGCACGTAGGGTACATCTTCCGCGTTCTTCAGCAAGGCCCCAGCGGGCACTACGATCGCGTCGTTCACTGTTTGCGCGGTCATGGCGATCGTCACAGTCATACCCGGCCGGATGCGGGGATCCGGTTTCGCCGCTTCCACCCAAACTTCGATGGTGGTGCTGCCCGGATCGAGCGCGGGACTGACGAGCGCAACCTGCGCTGCGATAGAATTTTCGTCGCCCGGCAATTGAATTTGTGCCGGGTCGCCCGCTTTCAGTCGCGACGCCTCAGCAGCCGCGATATGCGCTTTGGCAATCAGCTTCGAAGTATCCATCACTGTGAGAAGCGGCTGATTCGCTGTCGCCAGCTCGCCGGGAAATAACGGGCGGTCCGTGACCACGCCGTCAATCGGGCTGCGGATTTCGGAGTAGCTCAGTTGCGCCTGCGCGCCGAGATATTTGCCCTTCGCGGCCGAAAGCTGGCCGGTGGCGGATTTCAGCGCCTGCTCCTGTCCGATTTTTTGCAGATCATCTAACTGTTTTGCCGCCTGCTGATATTGGCTGCGTGCTTGCGCCAGCCCCACTTCCGCGGAGTCCAAGTCGCGCCGCGGCAATGCGCCCTGGTCAAACAATGCCTTGCGGCTGTCATACACCGTCTGTTGTGCGTTGAAGGCGGCCTTCGCCGCTGCGGCGTCCAGCTCCGCTTTCTGTATTTGTTCGGGAAGGCTCGCTCCAGTCGTCGCGATGTAGCCCGCCTGGGCCTGCTCGAATTCGCCTTTGCTCTGCTCGGACGCGGCGGAAAGATCGGCATTTTCCAGCACCGCCAGCAATTGCCCTTTGCGCACGCGGGAGCCGCGCTGTACTTCGAATGTCTTGATCGTCGAAGTGATTTTCGGGGTGATGATCGCCTGCTGCAAGGGGAACACCAGCGCCTCCGCCGAAATTATTTCCGAAATCGGAGCGCGGCGCGCGGGTGTTGCTTCCACGTTGACGACCGGCGCTTTCTCTTTGCCGGACGAACCACAACCGGCCACGCACAGAATCGCCACCAACCCTGCGCCGAGAAGCAAATGGCGCTGATACGCAGCGCCTGTATGTCTTGTATGGAATGTCATCGAGTGGACATGACTCCCGTAAGGGTCTGAAGGTTTGCCAGCGCCACGCGGTAGCGCACCGCCCCATCCTCATAGCTGTTGGCAGCCTGCGCGGACGTGGTCTGCGCGTCAACGACCTCGAGCACCGTGGCTTCACCGCCCTTGTAGCGCAGCGTAGTGAGCCGCAAACTTTCCGCGGCGAGTTCCGCGGACCGGTTCAGCCCGGATAATTCGTTGAGCGCGGTGTCCGCTTCATTGTAGAGCGATTGAATTTCGGCCAGCAGCTTGCGCTGCGCAAAGGACAGCTCCCGTGCCGACTGCGCCTGGCGGATTTGCGCCTGCTTCACGCGGCTCTGCGTCGCGCCCCAATTCCAAATGGGGATGTTCAGAGTGGCGGATGCCGACGAACCAAGATTGGGAATCGGCTGGTCCATGAAAATGCTGTTGGTCGCAAAACGCGACGCGTCAATTCCATAAAAGTAATCCAGACCGAGAGTAGGCAGGTACGCCGCGCGTTCGACTCCCACGTTGTCTTTCGCTTGCTGCACTGCGGCAATCGCGCCACGAACCTCCGGGTTTTCGCGGTTCGCTTGCGCCTGAACTTCGTCAAGCGTCGGCAGCGGAATGCTGGCATGCAGATCGTCCGTCAATTCGAAGCGATCGCTAAAATCCGGAAAAAGCAGTACCGCTAGATCCAGCCGCGCGTTCAGCAAAGTCAGTCGCGCCTCCTGAAGCTGGCGCCGGCGCTCCTGCGCTTGCAATTCCGCCTTGATCACGTCCGCATGCGCCACTTCGCCACCACTTTCGAGATTTTTCGTTAGCTGCAAGAACGTGTCGCCCTCGTCCGCGGCCTTCTGCGCCAGATCGGCCTTGCGTTGCGCGGCCAGCGCGGCGAAATAATTCTGCACCACGGTAACCACCAGGCCGCGTGAGGCAATTTCGGCGCGGGCGCGCGCCACTGCCGCGGCAGCCGAAGCGCGGCGCACTGCGTAGATTCCGGCCACATCCAGCGCCTCATGGACGTTCCCCTGACTGATGTACTCATGCACGGCGTTGTTGGCGATATAGCGCACCCCGCCCGTGCCGTTCCCTTGGGTGTAGAGCACCTGGTTGTTGTATGCAACGGATGGCAGCAGCGCGTCCTTCGCCTGTTTGCTGTCTTCGTGAGCGATCTGCGCCTCGCCCAGAGCGGCCTGAAATTGCGGGCTGTTCTGCCGCGCGCGCACCAGCGCTTCATCGAGCGTCAGAGGAATCGTCGCATCGGGCGCAGCCGTTGCCTGCTGCGTCTTCAGCCGCAACGACTTGCCGGACGAATTTGCAGTTATTTGCGCCGCGCGCAGAGGCGTCGCAAACGAGCAGGAAAGCGCCAGCATTCCGGCGAGGTATCGCAGTTTGAAAGCTTTCTTCATAAATTTATCGCGATGGGACCGCACAACGGCAAACCCCGACCGCTCCCGCAAGATTAGTGATTGCCAGATAAATCCACGATGAACGCGCGCGAAAAGGTCCGCCGGGCCGAGATCCGCCCCGGCGAATTCGCCAGCCACATCGAACCCTGACCCTTGTCAGGCCGGAAGTGCGTTCTAACCTGCTGCGCTCATTTCGACGCTTCGTATTTGTTACGCGACTCACCGCTGATCACTTGCCGTACACCAGCAGCGTGAATGTGTCCGGAATAATCGCCGGGCGCGGGCGCGGATGTTCCGGCGTGGCGGCTGGGGTCTCGCCGAATTCCGCAGTGACCGTATAAACGGTGTGGGTAGCGTAGTCCAGCGCCATGGTGCGCGCGCCGCGCTGGGTCTGGATCATTTCCACCAGTGAAAATTTTGTGGGCGAATCTTCGTGCGCGATGGTAATCGTCCCATCGCCGCAGGACGCGAACGCATAACCGGCAACGGGGTCGAAGCGGTTTGCATCCACGCCCTGGCCGATGGGAACGGTGCCGAGGACCTTGCCGGAGTTGCCATCCACGAAGGTCATGAGCTTGTTGTGGCAGCCCACCACCAGGATTTCGTGTGCAGCGTCAATCGCTAGGCCTGAGGGAGATTCGCACGGCGCCAGCGGCCAGGTATTCTCGATCTGAAGCGTCTTGGCGTCGAATTTAACCAGGGCGCTCTTGTCCTCCAGATTCACGAACATTTTGCCCTTGCCGTCGCTGGCGCCGAACTCCGGCCCGCCGCCAAGGGGAAACGTCCCGACCAGTGTTCCGGAAGCCGCGTCAATCGCCGAGGCGGTATTGGCATCGCCGTTAAAAGTGAAGACTCGTTTGGAGTAAGGATCGTAGATGACCGCATCGGTATCCTTGTCTGTCTTGGTGTTGCCGGTGATTTTGAGTGAGGTGAGATCGAAGATCGTAGAATCGGACGTGCGGCCGTTCGTAGTGAAACCTTTGTTGAATTCATCGGCGAGCGCGATGCCGTGGACTCCCTGCGTATCCGGAATGTCTCCGACGATTTTGCCTTGCTCGGCATCCACCACGATGACGTGGCTGCCGCGAGAAATGAACAAGCGATGCGTCGCCGCATCCACTTCCAAATAGTCCCAGCCGCCCGCCCCGCCCAGTTTCACTTTCTTGATCAGATGATAGCCGGAGGCGCCGCCCGATTGGGCAGAGGCGCGGAGATAGGCAGTCGTCAGCAGGGAACATAGGAACAACGCGAAAAAAGCGCCAGCGGTTTTCCTCGACATGAATTCCTCCAAAGTTTAACGGGAGCAGCCCAGTCCCTGGCGAGAACTGTGTCACACCCAAGCTAAACACAGGATAAACAGGCACCGGACGGTTGGAGCGAGCCAGGCGGTTCCCCGTGGGGTGTGAAAAATCGCCCCAAGAGCGTAGTCTTCCACTTCGGGATCGGTGAAACGAGAAGGCATTCGGGACTTAGAACCACAACAGAGTCGAGAGCGCACGCGATATACACGGAGCGCGTGCGTTCTCGGTTTCCCCGCGCCGCATGCAGTTCGTCTTCCTCGTGTCTGGCACGATTAATCAGGGATGTGGGATTGGATTGGTAAACAAAGTCGCGTTAGTGAGGACTCATCTGCAGATCGGCTGCTAACCTATTGAATCGCGCATAATATAGCGAACCATTTTCCGATATGCTGCGTCTAACCGCATATGGGAAACCCTGCTGGAGTACCTCGCGATTTTGAAGCCTTAGAGAAACGACGCTTTCAAGCGATTCAAATGTTGGAGCGTGGATTGCGTCAAGCCGAGATTGCTCGGCAACTGCGCGTTGTCCCGCAGACGGTGGCTCGTTGGGCGCACGACTATCGCACCCAAGGTAAGTCCGCGCTGCGCAAAGCGGGACGGGCCGGTCGCATGCCGCGTTTGAGTGAGAAGCAGCGGCAGCAGTTAGAGAAACTACTGGTCGCAGGTCCGGAGCGGATAGGCTATGAGACTCCCCTGTGGACCTGTCCCCGAGTGGCCGATTTGATCGAGCAGGAATTTCAGGTGCGCTATCACGAGGGCCATGTGTGGAAGATTCTCGTGGGTCTGGGCTGGAGTCCGCAGCGACCGGAAGGGCGAGCCCGGGAGCGCAATGAAGAGCAGGTTCGCCAGTGGAAGAAGCAGGTGTGGCCAGGGCTAAAAAAAAAGCGCTGAAAGAGGGCCGCATCCTGGTGTTCATTGACGAAAGCGGACTGAGCCAGCGTCCGCATCGTTGTCGCACCTGGGCGCCTCGCGGACAGACACCCATCCTGCAATACAACTTTAATTGGAAGACTCTGTCGGTCGCAGCGGGACTCACGTTGTGGAATTTCTACTTTCGCATCTATGCCGGTGCCATCAAAAAGGAACAAGTCGTGGACTTTCTTGCGGCCTTGCTGCGTCACCTGGATCAGCCGTTGCTGATCGTGTGGGATCGTCTGCCGGCGCACCGCAGCCGCTTGGTACAAGACTTCATCGCCGAATTGCAAGGCTGGATTGCCACCGCCTATCTGCCGCCCTACGCGCCGGAACTAAACCCGGTCGAGTACATCTGGGGTTACTGGAAGCAACACGAGTTGCCCAATGTCTGCCCCAAGGACTACTGGCAATTGAGTGAGGCTGCGCGCCGAACGCTACGTCGCATGCGTCGCCGTCCGCGACTGATCACTGCCTTCTGGAAACAATCTTCTTTATGGCCAGAATAGCTCTATATTATGCGAGAGTCAGTAAGTTCGATGAGCGCATTGGCCTGATATCGCCATTCGAGAATCCATATCCGATTTGGCGACTATGCAGCCAAGTCGAACTGGATCATCGAACGTTCCGCGGGGCAGTTGTGCCAGTGCGCCAGACTTTGAGCCGTCACTTGCGTACGGGTCGTGCTACGGGAAGGATCTTAAGGTGCGGGCGGGGGGATATTAGCGGAGGATTGGTCTAGACTCTCGAGTTGAGCCAGTTCTTCACGCAGGCGCGCCGCCTGCTCGCGACGGTTTGCGGCATCGAGACGGGGGTTGACGCTAAGCGCCGTTCCAACCCCGTCCATAACCTTAGTGATGCTTTTAGTGATGCCGTTCTGCTTCTTGGCTTTACCGTTCTTGCCCATATTGGCGAGATCGTCGGCGCTGATGTCGTCCTCCAGAGCGTCGGTCTCCAGTCCGGTAATTTGAGCGCGGAGATCCCGAATGTTCGCGCGGCGCTGGATCATCTCGATGGCAGGGTCGCTCACAGGGGTGTTGTCCGAGTCGCACAGCTTGTCACCGCTTTGGTACCGGTCGACGCAGAGATCCCGGAGATTGTCCTTACCGCTTGTGTTGCCTTGATCGGCAGAAAGGCGGTACAACGCCACAGCGGTAGCATCGTCGGCCTTCACACCTTCCCCGTACTGATACATCCAACCGAGCTGATTCTCCGCGGTGGCGCTTCCCAACGCCGCGGCTTTACAAAGCCATGACCAGGCCTGGGCATAATCGATCGCCACACCGACGCCATTCTGAAAGTTATAACCGATGTTTTCCATGGCCTCGCCGTTGCCATGTTCTGCAGCCTTGTGATACCAGGAGAAAGCTTGGTCATAACTTTGAGGTTGACCCCATCCTTTCTCCGCCATGAAGCCGAGATTGGTTTCTGCGTTGGAGCTGCCGTGGCTGGCGGCGCGGCGATACCAATCCAAAGCCTGAGCATAGTCGCGCTTGACCCCCCACCCGCACTGGTAAAAATAGCCGACTTCATTCTCAGCGTCCGCCAGATTCTGCTCCGCCGCCTCGCGGTACCACTCGAAGGCCTGCTTATAATCACGCCGGACCTGGAGCCCACTCTGGTACATGGCCCCCAGATTGTACTCCGCGAGCGCATTGCCCTTCTTTGCGGCCAAACGGTAGTAATACAGGGCCCGCTTGTAATCTCGCGGCAAGCCAAACTTATTTTGATACATGTAGCCCAGCTGATTCAGCGCGGGAGCATAACCTTGGGCGGCGGACTTGCGATACCAGATCGCTGCCTGACCGTAGTCCTGGGCAACTCCGCGGCCATCGATATAGTCGTTCCCGAGTGCGAATTGCGCCTGCGCGTCCCCTGCGGCGGCAGGCCCGCGAAGAGCGTTGAAATCATCGTCCGCCGGTAGCGCTTGCGCCTGGGTCGACACTTGTACTGGGGCTTGCACGCGCCCCTGCGTCGTCGAAACCAGAGCGAATAGGAAGAAAGCCGCTGCGGTGACCCGGGTCGGAATGGACATGAATAACTAGCCTCATCTCGCAGAAATAACTGGTAAGGATGCAGAAGCAAATTGGGCTCGGTAATCCATGCACTGGACCCTTGCCATGAGAGCATCCCACCGCGATCCACTTGGCATCTTCGAGCAGTCTAGCTGACATGGGATCAAAGAACGATAGAGTGATGGTTACCAAAGCGGCGAAATGTGCTCAAAGTTATATTCGCCGGGCGCCGGATCGCTCAACGGCAGCATAGCTTTGCTGTGATGCACGGACGGGAAAGAAGAAATGTCCGTAATTCGGCCCAGTTGCCCCCTAACGGCATCGTTCAAGCGTTCGTGCTCTATCGGAGGCGCGTTTTCGCAAAGCGTGAAGTCGGGCGAGGTGCTCTGCGCGCGTTCGATAGAGCCGTTTGAAGGGAGCCGCTGGCGGTTGCGGTGGATGAGGGCTAATGGCTGGAGCCGATCTAGCGACTGTGGAAATTGGATCGTTTATCGTCTGTGGTCAATTGATTTTGCACCGCTCAGGAAAATCACACAAAAACGAAAATCGCTGTTAGAAGCACTGCGTTGCGGCATAACGCAAGGCGCATAGCACGCGCAGCGTCCGCCTCGCCAGCGGCTTCGTTCAAACGCGCTTCGCGGAAGCAATGTATCTGGATGGATGCGAAATCGCCGAGGCACTCAGCGAGTGCCGGTTTCGTACCGATGTGTCTTCTCGTCGGTGAAGATTGCTGACGAGAAGGGCGTTCTACGGCACTTATGTATCCTCGAGCCGTTCGGGTAGTCTTGGGGTGGAGAAGTCACTTGAGTTTTACAAAGAGGACTCAATCATGACGAATAGAGAAGCCGGAATCAATGTAGTCCGCGAAATGATGGGCGACCAGGCGGCCGCAAAACTCAGCGCTTCCGCTCGCTCAAACACCTTCGGTGCCCCGATCGCTGCCTACGCGCTCGACCAAGCCTTTGCAGATATCTGGAGTCGTCCCGGTCTGGACAGGCGCTCCCGCAGCCTCGTTTCGATGTCCGTCATGATTGCCATGCGTCAGCCCCATGAATTCGCCATCCACATGGGGGCCGGGCTCAATAACGGCCTCACATTGAAAGAAATCGAGGAAGTTCTCATCCAGGCGCTGCCATACGTTGGCTATCCTGCCATCGCAACAGCACTGGCTGCTGCTCTAGAGGTTATCAAGGAGCGTGGTCTGGACGTTGACGAAAACTACGCTGGCCACCGCGGCCTGCTTTGACACGAAACGGCATCCGCACTGCCGGTGTTGAACGACGCTTGACTGTGCAATCCAAAGCTATCGTCTCGTGAACCACGCTAGGTACCGATAAGCCGGCCAGCGGAAAGCAATTTCTATGCCTGTTCCTCACGACGGCGCATCCGGCTCCAGGCCGATGTGATCGTTAATCGCGTCGTGAAAACGCTGCTTGCACCCGAGGTATCGCTCCGTCTCAATTGAAACGTGCCCGAGCAGGAACTGAATCTGATCTAATTCACCTCCTGCCTGATGACACAATCGCGCACAGGTCCTTCTTCAATCCTGCGGTGCCGCCGATGGCAGACCACAGCTTTTCGCATTTGCTTTCACGATTGCCCAGATGACGTTGGGTGTAAAGCCGTGTCCCCAAATTCAGCCTGCCTTCTTGATAGACCGTAGCAACGGACCTGAGGCGATGCCGGCGCCGACAATCCAGCTCTCGGCCGCCTCCTTCACCCACTGCGGAACAGGGATCGTTCGGATGTGGCCACCTTTTCCTCTCAGGTCAGCGATGACCCGATGGTCTTCCCGAAGCTGAAGATCCTCGAACCGTAAGGCTGTAAACTCAGCTCTCGGGAGACCGCAGCCGATGAGAAGCCAGAGCAAAGCGCGATTTCCTCTGCTGCGAAGGGTGCAGGCTGTTTCAGCGCCGAGTAACTACTTGCCCTCCTCCGCCGTCAACCGATTCCCGACACGCACTCCCAGCCGCCTGACGCCCCTCTCACGCCGAATGCCTGCCGCAAGATCCGGGCTAAGAAGTCCGCAATCAGATGTTTCGTGCGCCAGCCGGCGGATCGCCGCCCATCTCAGGTTAATCGTCGACGGGGCGTACGGGTGCCGTTCGAGTGCGATTCGGTACCGTGTGACCACGGTCCTGTTGCAGGCTAGCCTGGGATGCGAACAGTACCAGTCGATGAATTCAGGAATGGCATGGTCGCACGAGCGCTTTGAACTCGAAGACGTGAGGCTGTGCAAGACCGCAGATTTCGATTGTTCCAGACCGGGTAATTTGAGGATCGATTTCGGGACTCGTTTGCGTTCGCTCTTCGCCATTGGAAGCGGCTTCCGCTGCCGCGGCGAAAAGCGTGATCCTGTCCCCGATCTTCTCGCCAGTAGCGCGTTTAAGCGGAGTCGCGAGAGATTGTCGCGCGTAGACACCTGCAAGGATGAGGGTCACTCCGACGCCTCTTCCATCAAAAGAGTCACCTCTTCATCAGAAGGCGACTGTTTCGTCTTCTCTATGAAAAAAGGCAGCCTGAGTGCTGCTACCAAGAGCAGGATATGAATGACGCTGAGCAGCATGAAGGTCGCGGTAAAGGCTCTGGAGATGCCGGCCGCCTGGTGCGCCATACCCAGTCTCCATCCGAGAAAAGTAGCGCACAGTGTCGTCAGGGTGGGCCCTCCGAGACGCTGAACTATATTGAGTGAGGTTGTCGCCATCGGCAGGTGTTCTTTCTCGACCGAAGCGTAGGCCGAGGTAATGGACGGAATGCCGACCGCGCTCAAACCCATCCCGCGGACAAAGAGCGTACCTACGAGCAGGGGGAGGGACATGCCGTGGCTGGCAAGAAAAAGGAACGGCAGTGTCCCGGCTAAGGCCAAAAAGGCGCCGCTGCCCGCTACCTTGCGGATGCCGAAGCGCTGCGTCAGCACGCCGATCTTCGGATACGTGCAGATCATGCCCAGTCCGAGAGGAGCCATCAACCAGCCTGCCGCGCTGGGTGATTCGCCGCACATACGGATGAGATAGATCGGGATGAGCATCTGTCCGGCGAATGAGATTCCGTTCAGGGTGAATTGCGTCAGCACCGATGCTGAAAAATCCTTTTCCCTAAATAGCTGAAGATCAATGAGCGCATCGTCGCCCTTGCTGGTTGCCGTGCGGATGAAGACAGTGAGCAGCACCAGGGCAACGAAAAATGCCGTCAAGCCGATCCGTTCGCTGACATGGTCCACACCATAGAGAAAGAGCACGAGCCCCGGGGAAAGTAGGCAGAAGCCGACAAAGTCAAGATCTCTCGGCCGGGCTTCGGCACGGTCTTCGGGCAGAAAGCGAATCGCCAGAACGATTCCCAAAAGACCGACCGGAACGTTCACCAGGAACAGCCAACGCCAGGACGCATGTTGAAGAATCGCCCCAGCGAGCACGGGCCCGAGCAGTGGTCCCAGCAGAATCGGTACTGCGGCGTAACCGAAGACGCGCGCCGTGTGCCTCCCGGCGGCGCGCACGATCATCATCTGCGCGAGGGGAGCCATCAGACCTCCGCTCATTCCCTGCAGGACTCGAAAGCCAATCAGCGAGTTCGCGGACCACGCGAGTCCGCAGAGTGCCGATGAGAGCGTGAAGATCGGAAAACACCACAGATAGAGCGATTTTGCTCCGAGCCGCCCGACGAGCCAGCCATTCAACGGGAGCATGAGAGCCAGCGCCAGAAGGTAGCCGCTCGTGACCCATTGAATGGCGGTAAGACTGCTGTGCAGATCAACGGCCAGGCTGGAGAGGGAGACGTTCACCACCGTTGCGTCGACCTGTCCCATGAGGGACCCAAGCACAGCGACAGCAGTGATCTTCCAGACCAGTGGATCGAGTCGATCGAGTTGATTCTTGGTGTTAGGCAAGCGCGGCGAGGACCTCATTGGTCGAGCGCACGCGACAGAGCCGAGGGAATATCTTCTCGAATGCGAAACAATGCTGTTCACCATCCTGACCGGAGCAGGCGTCTTCAACGACGACAAAGCCAAAGCCGAGGCCGGTACCCTGTCGCGCCGTGGACTCTACCCCCGCATTGGTCGAGATTCCGGTGAGGACGACCGTATCGACACCACGCGACTTAAGCCGCTGCTCAAGATCGGTTCCGGCAAAGGCGCCCCAGTGACGTTTCGTAAGCAAGATGTCGCCGGGCTGAAATCCGGCAGAAGGGGCAATCTCTGAGACCATGCCGGGCAGCGGCGCATTCCCCAGGTTGACCGGCTGGTCGACAGGAAGCTGGAGGAAATCGTTGAGGTCGACGCGGACATAAACAACCGGGGCACTGTGGCCGCGAAACGCTGCGGCCAGCTTTGCCGAATTGGCAACGACCTGTGCGGCTGGATGAGGCGCGGTACTCATGCCGACGATGGCATTCTGGAGATCAATGAGCACAAGTGCTGTTTTGTGGGAATCAAGCTGAAGTTCTGCCATGGGACTCCTTAGGAAAAGATTTGTCACCGAAATCGAGGGCACCCTCGATTTCCAAGGTATAGAATATGAGGATGTCCTCGACTTTGTCAAATTCGATAAGGGTCGCCCCGCAACAGGAGCGCTCCGCACGCAGGCTCGCCAGTTTCCTGGATGCGGCGGCGGAACTGTTTGTCGGGCGTGGCTATGAAGCAACCACGATGACCGCGATCGCCGAGCGCAGCGGCTCTTCGATCGGGGCGCTTTACAACTACTTCCCGGACAAACCGGCCGTCGCCCTTGCCTTGTTGGGCCAGTACGCCCAGGAGATGGAAGAGCAATGGAGGCCACTGATAGAGCAGGCGAAAAACCTCAGCCATCGAGAGTTCGCGAGTCTGTTTATCGAGCGGATCACGGAAATTTTTCAGGCACGTCCAGCTTATCTCAGACTGCTCGCGGCGCCGATTCGGCTACGCCGCGACCCCGCTGCGAAGAGAGCCTTGCGAGCCAACATCGCGAATGCCTTTCGAGCAAAGAACCCATCCCTTTCCGGCGAACGAGCAGCTCTGGCTGCGAACGTGACTCTCCAGATCGTCAGAGGCTTGATAACGCTCTATGGAGAAGCGGGTGATAAAGCGAAAGACCTGATTGTCGAAGAATTCAAGAAGGCGCTGACCCTATATTTGGGAAGCGTTTTGGGCTCATGAAGTCGCCCATAGCAGACGCCTCTCGGATGACGGCGATTCGGACGCTATCTCCCTTTTTGATCGTCTGCCGGATTGGAAATCTAGACTGTCAATTCGGACGGTTGCGGGGTTCGCTGAAAAGCAAGAATTTGTTGCATGCAGAGGCTTAAGTTGAACCGTCGAACTCCGGTGCCAGCTCATTTTGTTCAAATGCTTCGGAGTCCAGACGAACTCCATGTCGCGATCGGGATAAGTAACGCGACGCAATTGGGAGTTGGCTTCGGGTGTGCGCGTAAGTCGACCGAGAGGTCTCGGAAGGGCTCTTAACGAGCCGCGCAGAATCTAGGAAACTTGGCTGAGTTGGGTAACGATCTCGGCTAACCAATTTTCAAGTATTGATCTCTGATCGGGTGTCAACTCGATGAAAGCCAGGCCCATGCCGAATCGAGAGTCGCAGTAGACTACCTTGGCCTTGGTCTGGAAGACGCCCTGATCTCTGAGAATCCGTAAACCGACCAGCGCTCCCTCGGGGAACGGATTTAGCGCGTCAACATAGCAGCCCCCAACCCCCAGTTCCGAGATGCGGGCTGAAAGCAGTGCCCCAGTGCGCAGCTCAGTCACCTCGACAGAAGCCACGAGCGCACAGCGCCGCACGGAACGCTGCTTGGCGGATCGCAACGGCTTGTTGCTTGGGCTCATCGGGCGTAGTCCCTCATCTGCGGTCGGCCTGGATCGGGCTGAGGAAAGACCACGCCCCAAAAACCAGGCGACGGTCGCAGGAATTCTATGGCCACCAGCCTTGCCCGGCTTCCGCCCGATACCATCGGCCCCAAATATACGATCCGAGAGTCTGTGGTTTCTCCGGTAACCTTATTGACTGTCACGAGTTGTTGGTTTCGATTCACGGGCGCTTTGAGAGCAATCAGGCCGCCCCAGAGGCTTATCTTCACAGCATGTGCTTCCTCCACGAGAAACCGTTTGCTGCTGTCCGGCTCGTAGATTCTCAGTGGAACACGCAGCGTTACACGACTGCTGCGTCTGGTTGGCGCCCCGTTCTTGCTTAGCATGGACGGCTCCTTTGGTGGGTCAGGGGTCGGGATGTACCGGCAGGATCGACTAAAGATCGGCAGCCTGCAATGGTACCCGAGGACATTGACCCTTCATGGCTCGCTCCAAACGCCCGATTGGGAAACTCCGCAAATGTTTGCGGCGGGACACCTGCGACGGACAGGCGTTCAGCAGATTTCTAGGTCAGATTTGGCCGCGTACAAGTTGGCTAGTTGGTCGTGAAGTTTCTGCGCCTCAGGAACGGCGGTAAGAATTGCAGCTTTCAGGCTACAGTACAGCGCCCGATGCGCCGTGTTTATTTGCTCGGTAGCGTCCCAGTTTCTTCCCCACTCTACGCGGTCACCGATCGCCACCAGGATTCGGTTCGCTCGGAGCGGAGTCATATCTCTCTGCAGGTCGTGTTTGACTTTGACCCATTCTTGAAGAGCGCCCAGGTGCTGAATGGCAGCGTCCTTTTCCAAGTCACCCATTGCGCGATTACTGATAACCTCAAGCACCGCCTGTTCGAGTGGTTTATCTATGGCCTCTTCTACCTTGATTATTACTTTCGATTCTGAAAGAACAGCTTCAAGTTTAAGTGTGTAATCGCTGATTTTACGATGGAGTACGGCAAGCTGCCCGCCTGCGGCTTGCGCCGCCTCCGTAGCAGACTTCCCTTGTTGTAGCGCGGTTCTGTAAGCCTGGTAGCTTCCGGTTTCCATGTTCCAAATCGCTTCGTCGACCATGGCCTTCGCAGGATTTCCAAACGTAAAGTCGTGGACGGGGGACGTGACAGATGGATACGGTATTGTCGCTTCAACCCTGGTATCCACAATACTGCACCCGGCGTGCGATGAAGCGGAGCCGTTCGGCTTTGTGGCAGCGACCTCCGGGATTTGGGTTTGATTCTCGCTTTTTGTGGAATTGTCGATTGGGTCCGATTGGGCCGTTATGATTCGGACGTCCGGGCAACGTTCGCCAGAGCGCTCCAGCTGTTTCGCGTGACTTTCACACGCGTAAATTGGCTCACTCCCGCCGTCCTCCCGGCAAGTTACAACGGGAGTTCCGTAGTCGCAGTCGAGTCGGTAATGCGCAGAAAGGGGCTCCGCAGGCTTTCCCGCCTGGAGCCGCCACTCAGCGCGGCTTGTGCAATGGCGCTTCGGCACACGTTAATTGTAGCGAACCCGCAACGTCGCATGCCGTGAGCGGTGAGTCCCCGTGACGCAACGTGTAACCCCGCTGCACCGTGACTCCGCCAATTTTGCCCGCGGAGGTTCCAAGAAATGCTGTTCCGCAGAAGTAGGGAATGCTACGGCGCATGTCCGGTGAGGCGTGCGATCAGGACTTGGGCCACGACCTGCCGCTCCTGCGCACTCAACGCGATCCGCTCCTCTGCCATCGGTCCCCCCGGCCCCTAGAAAAGCGGACATTTCTAATATGGTAAGGAAGGGGACATTTCTATTTTGGTTTGACACTCGTGTCGCTCCTCGTTGACTTGCTTCTTGCTCCCACCTAAGATGTGCCCGGATGCTGGACACGCCGTCTCCAATCGGTCAGGCCTTCTCCCACTACCGCATTATCGAAAAGCTCGGCGGCGGAGGCATGGGTGTCGTTTACAAGGCCGAAGACTCGCGCCTCAAGCGATTCGTTGCGCTGAAATTTCTGCCGCAAGATGTCGCCGGCGATCCACAAGCTCTGGCGCGATTCCAGCGTGAAGCGCAAGCCGCCTCCGCACTGAACCATCCCAACATCTGCACGATTTACGATATCGGCGAGCAGGATGGCCACGCCTTCATCGCCATGGAATTTCTCGATGGCCAGACGCTCAAGCACCGCATCAACGGCCGCCCCGTGGACATCGAAGACCTCCTGACTCTCGCAATCGAAATCGCCGACGCCCTCGACGCTGCCCACGCCGAACACATCGTTCACCGCGACATCAAGCCCGCCAATATTTTTGTCACCAAACGCGGCCACGCCAAAATCCTTGACTTTGGTCTTGCCAAGGTAACCTTCACGGGCGCGGGCTCCTCCGCCTCCAAAATCCCGGTGGACACCACCGAGGGCGCCACGTTGGGCGCCTCCGCAGAAAATCTCACCAGTCCCGGCAGCACCATGGGCACCGTCGCCTACATGTCGCCCGAGCAAGTCCGCGGCAAGGAACTCGATTGCCGCTCCGACCTGTTCTCCTTCGGCGCCGTGCTTTACGAAATGACTACCGGCACGCTGCCTTTCCGCGGCGAAACCTCCGGCGTGATTTTCAAAGCGATCCTTGATGGCGCGGTGGCGGCTCCGGTGCGGCTGAATCCGGAAACTCCGGCGGAGCTCGAGCGAATTATTAACAAGGCCTTGGAGAATGATCGTAACCTGCGGTACCAGTCAGCCGCCGACATTCGCGCGGACCTCGCGCGGCTCAAGCGCGAACAGGATTCTGGGCGCTCGACGCGCGTCAGCGGCGCGTCCGGCAGCGTATCCGCGGCTGACGGTGGTGCAAGCTCCACCAGTGCCGCATCGCCAGCGCAAACACGCTCCGGTTCCACGACGGCGCCTGCTGCGCAGGCCGACGCATCGCGCAAACTTTGGATCGGCGGCGCCGTCGCTGCAGCTCTGGCTATCGGCGGCGGCTCTTACCTTCTGCACGGCCGCTGGCCTGCCGAAAAAGTCACTTCAATCGCCGTGCTGCCATTCGTGAACGCCACCTCAGACCCCAACAAGGAATATCTCAGCGACGGCCTCACCGAAAGCCTGATCGGCACGCTTTCGCAGCTGCCGGATGTCAAGGTGATGGCGCGCAGCACCGTCTTCCGCTTCAAGAACAGCGCAGACGATCCGCAAAAAATCGGCAAGGACCTCAACGTCGGCACGGTGCTGATGGGCCGTGTCACGCAACATGGCGATACGGTCGCAGTGCAAGCGGATCTCGTCAGCACCGCCGACGGCTCGGAAATGTGGGGCGAGCACTACGAACGCAAGATGGCTGACGTCACGCAGGTGCAGAGCGACATTACCCGCGACGTTGCGAAAAAATTGCACGTAAATGCGACCGGCAGCGCCGAGGCAAAAATCGGCAGCGCCGGCACCACGAACCCCGACGCCTATCGCCTCTACCTCGAAGCCCAGCAGCAGTTGTACGGCCGCACGAAACCCGGAATCCTCAAGAGCGTCGATTTGTTCCGTCAAGCGGTGGCCGCCGATCCGAATTACGCGCTGGCGTGGGCAGGGCTTGCGAATAGCTATGTGGTCGCCGCCGGTTACGGGCGCTTGATTCCGCCGGACCAATCCTTGCCGCTGGCAGATCAGGCCTCCCAAAAAGCCGTCGAGCTGGACGATTCCAGCTCCGACGCGCACGTGGCGCGTGGCAACGCGTTGGCCACCGCTTGGAAATGGAGCGCTGTGGAGCCGGAGTTTCGCCGTGCGATCGAACTGAATCCAAACAACGCTTACGCGCACTATTTTTACGCCTTCAATTATCTGATGCCCACGAATCATCTCGAAGAAGCGCTCGAGCAGTTCCGCCTCGCGCTGGCTCTCGATCCGCTCGCGGGGATCGTCAGGACGAACTACGCTCTCACGTTGATGGACGCTCACCAGTATCCCCAAGCCCAAGAGCAGTTCGATCAGATCTTCGAGCGCGATCCCAGATTCCGGCCGGGGCTCTTCTATCTATCTCAGATGCAGGCCACGCAGGGCCGGTGGGCGCAGGCCATGAGCACGTTGCAGAAAGCGGGTCCGGACGACGCGACGTCGAGGCGTTCGTGGAGCCCGGACGCGAAAGGTTTCGCCGAATTCATGGATGCTGTTAGCAACGGCAAGCTGCCCGCGAACGCAGCCGTCGCCTACGCACTTGCGGGAAATCGCGACACGGCGTTCGAGAATCTCGAAAAAGCCTATGCGGATTGGGACGACGAACTCACCGCCGTCATCCGCTTTCCAGCCTTCGACCAACTGAAGTCCGACCCGCGCTGGCCCGCGCTACTGCACAAGCTCAACCTCCCGCTATAGTTTCGTCCCCTTGGCCGTAGCGCGCGCTCAGAACCGAAGGCACAGTGCGCCATACGGCCTTCCACTGTGAGGCATTTTGCATTTTTCCCTAATGGAATTCACTTGCCTGGTTAGTTCGGTTGACCCGAGTAGTGAGGAGATTGGAAGGCATCCGTTCACTCCCATCGTAATCGTGATCGTTATTTCACGGCGATCGCTTCGCGTACTGGTGCGACCTTAGACCGGACCTCATTCAAATATTGGGTCGCTTCGCTCCGCGTCTTAATCAAACGCACTCGAGCGATGATGGCAGGCCGCTGTACGGAAGGTGATACTTCCAAATCTTGACGGAGCGCAGCTTGAATAATCCCCGGCAGGTTGCCTCCGTCGGCTGAATCGTCCGGGCGAGATACAGAAGCGATCGGGGCGGCAGCGTCAGCCGCAGCTGCCGCCAGGGGCGCAGCCTCGGTGGAAGCTACTGCCGGAAGCGTTTCCGGGGTATTTTTTCTCGATGCCGTCAAGGTCAACAGAGAGGCGACAGAACTCGCGGATGCATCACGCTTGGTTAGCGCGTTCAAACTGAACAAAGCTTCCAGGGTCGCGGGGATCGACGCATGGTCGTAGATTCGGTGATCGATCAGATTCCCCGGGATAAGGGAAGAGATGAAAAGTGCGGGAACACGCGGTCCGTATTTTTCAAAGGTAAAGCCGTTCGTATTGTGATCTGAATCTGTACCGGTGTCACCGGGCGCGACCGCGTCCCCAGGAATGACATGGTCATAAAAACCGCCATGTTCATCCCAGGTGATGATCAGCAAGCTGCTCTCCCAAAACGCGGAACCGCGGATAGCCTCATAAGTGGCCTTGATCAGGGCTTCGCCACGATTTACATCGGCCAGAGGATGTTGCGAAGTGCCATTTGTGTAGTCGTTCGCTACATCGTAGCTAGGCTCGATAAAAACGTAGCTAAAGGGGTAAGTGGCCTGCTCAAGGTCAGCAGCGAATTGGCTGTAGTGGCGAATATCGGTTAGATGAATGCCCTTCAGCGCGGAAACCATCGGAAAGTCATCGCCACCGTAAAGACGGCGTGTAATACCTTTTTCATGCAGCGCGTCGAAGATGGTTCCGTTCCGAAAAGAGAATCCAGCAAGAGCCTCCCAGTCTGCGATTTCGGCGATGCTGGGGCTGTGATCGAGTCCGCTCGAAGACGCGGCGTGGATGAACATGCGGTTAGGCCATGTGGGGCCGGGCATGGAAGCATGCCAATTGTCGCAGACCACGAATTCGGTCGCGAGTGCGTGCATTACCGGAAGCTGCGTAGGCGAATAGCAATTCATAAGCACACCAGGATTCGTTGCCCCGTCGCCGTCTGCATAGGAAGCTACGTACCCGCTGTTGTTGATGACGGGATAGGCCCCACCAGAAGGATACGAGGCTCCCTGCCCGCACAATTGCAGCAGCACGTTAGAAAATTCGTGACCAGGATCAGCAGGCATTCGGTCCGGGGCTCCTGGTGAAACAGAAAAGGTCTGGCCATTGTAGGTATTCAATTCAGTGCCAATCAGCCCATTGATTTTCGTACTAGCTCCGGTCGAAGCATCGGTCCCGGTTAAACCAGAGAATCCCAGCATGTGGTCGAACGAACGATTTTCCAACATGAGGACGAAAACGTGCTGGATTTGATTGGATCCCATAAGCGCGTCCTGACGGTTCGGAAATTTTGGAGTGACTGCCCCCGGACGCGGCCAGTCTAGCACGTCGGGCCCACTTAGGAATCGACACCCGGCCAGTACTGATCAGCATACCGCCCGAGCAAAGATTTGTATCCTCGTAGAACGCGTGCGCCCGTATGCATACCTTCAGCGCAACTCGATGATTAAAAGGCTCCCCCTGCGGCGCATTTGAAAAGCTCGCATCGACTCTCAATCGACGCGTGCTTCAAGCAAAACCATTTCTCTGCCTGCTAAGCGCGGACTCCGGCCCCCACACGCTCCCTTTGGTAATCTCACGTTTTAATGTTTCCAATCTTGCATCGACCGGTTGAGCTGGCAGCGTTAATCGGTTGGCGGCCGCTGCCGGAACTGGACCGGAAAGCTATTCTTATAGGTTGTGCAAAACGGCACATCATCCGTCAGAGCGAGATTCCATAATAGTCGACCGAGGGAGCAAACATGAGCGACCTACAATCAGAATGGCACGACCACCGCCGGCAAGCGGTGTTTGAGTCGAGTCCACTGGACCTCTCTGGGCAGATTGCGGCAGCAGAAGAATCCGTCTTTTTGTGCATGGAAGAACTACGCACCAGTTCGGACCGCCAGGTCGTGCGCCAAGCGATAGAAGACGCTATCCATCTCTTGTCAGTTCTTAAGAATGAAAGGCTGAGATCTACAATTGCAATCGAGACGGAACAGAGACTTTGGCTTGGGGACTTAAATTCCCGATGAGTCTACGGGGTGGCAATCAAAAGGCCATCTCTTAAGCCTTCCGTGACAGCCTCCCTAACGGGAGAGACGAAGACTTCCCCAACCGCTTCGACGCAGGCCAGCCACCAAGAATTAAACCCCAAGCTCGAAAATTGCGAATGGACGAGAAGCTGATCGCCACCGGCGTTCGAGAAGAAGTCGTCATTTAGCAACTGGCGAAGAGATCTATCTCATCCGATGTTCCGGTGACGGATAGGTGACGGTCGGAAAGCCTGACCCACGCGCGTACGCCACAGAGATCGAATCGCTACACCTTTCCCTCAAGGGAGAATCCCCGACGGAAACGGAACGCCGTCACACGCCCGGATATCTTTTTTCTGCGCTGACCGAAATCGTCGACGAAGCAGAAAACGCCCTTACCTCCTCGCAAGCGAGCGATCTCAATCTGCACGGATGCTACGTGGAGATGAAGAATCCATTTCCTGAAGGGACGAATGTGATGATCGAAATGTTCACCGAGACGGAGTCGCTGGAGACTCATGCGATCGTTGCTCATATTGAACCGAAACGAGGAATGGGACTTACATTTGGCGAAATGCCGAAGTCTATCGCGAATGTTTCGAACAGACCTCAGCTTCGCATTCGCCGCAGACGTCCTGGAGTGTTTCGTTGTCGTTTCCCATAATTTGTCAGACGAGTCAGCGTGGATTTTGTTTCCAGAGATCGAACAACAAGACCCCAGAGCAAGTGAACAGGACGCCGGCGATAAATAGCAGCGGGTTCTTGGACCACGCTCCGTCTACCAAATCGAAAAAGGCGGCGGCAAAGACCAGTATCGCAGCCATCATGAGGGCAGTCGCACTGTGATTTTCTGCGGAAGTGTCTGTCATTGTGATCGCCGGGTGCTGCACGTGGCCCGCCTCGTCGGTCCGCGCGTCAACCTGCCCCACAGCTGGCGCGCCAGCTCAGGCGGCTTTGTCTGTAACCGACGTCTCCGCGCCGAGCCACGAGAAAACATAAAAACGGCAGTCGCAATCCAGGCAACGGTAAGGCAGCACGCCAATAACACTTAAAAGGTATCGTTCAACACCCCGATGTCTGCGTGAGCGCGACGTCGCCAAGCTTCTACAGTGGGGGCAACCTCTTTTGTTAGGCGGATACATTTCGCTTTACCTCCGCGCGTCGACACTTTGATCACCGTAGTTTAAGACTTGTCGTTTTTGAAAAGCTGTACCATTTTGAACAGCCTCGGGAATCCACAGTTAGCTATTCTGTTACGTGATGCATTCCTTCAATCGCAGTGCATCGGTCCAGGTCCCTCACCTCCCGAAAAAAGCGCATTCCAGAACTCGTGTCTTCGATATGAAAGAGTTTCCGGACTCGACTGTTCTAGGGAGAGACGTCGCTAAGTTCGCGAGAAAACAGACGGTCTTCGCGCAAGGCGATCCCGCCAAGCATGTAATGTACATTCAGGAAGGCAGTGTGAAGCTTACCGTGGTCAACCAGGCCGGTAAGGAAGCCGTTACTGCCATTCTAGGGCCGGGTGATTTTTTTGGGGAAGGCTGCCTGGGAGGACAATCCATTTGCATGGCCACGGCAACCACGATTGCACCCACGACGGTGCTGGTCATTGAAAAGAACGAGATGATTCGCGTGCTCCACGAGGAACACGAGTTCTCGGACCGCTTCATCGCCCATATGCTGGCGCGAAACATCCGCATCGAAGAAGACCTAATAGACCAGCTCTTCAACTCCAGCGAGAAACGCTTGGCGCGTACTCTGTTGTTACTGGCGCGCTATGGAGCGCCCGGCGATCCTCAAAAATCACTACCCAAAATGTCGCAAGAGACGCTGGCAGAAATGATCGGCACCACGCGGTCGCGCGTAAATTTTTTCATGAACAAATTCCGCAAGTCGGGCTTCATCCACTACAACAAGGGCAAGATCCACATCGACAATTCGCTCCTGAGCGTTGTCCTGCACGACTAAGAAACCACTTCTGGATGTTCGACCGGCACTAGCAAGCGCTGTATACGGTGCATGGAGCCCGACGACAGTCAAATTACTTGCGGTAAGCGCGTTGATCAAGAATTCGCCAACTGCACCGCCTGAGCCTGCGTCGGCGGTTATCGATGTCAATCAGTTTGTCCTGTCCAGTTTTGAACAGATTTTCGTTCTCCTCTGGATGTATTCATACAGAGCCGTTGCACGGGCGTTTTACCTATGAACGATTGGGCGAAAGTCCTCCAACACACCAAACGCCGGGTCAATCCGTACAACTTCGCAACTTGGTTCCGCCCAACTCGACTGAAAGGAACCGGCAATGGGCGTTTGTTAGTTCGGGTTCCCACGCCCCTGTTCAAGCAGAGGCTCACTGAGACCTACGGCGAACTCCTCCAGGCGGTCCTGCAAGAAGTGGGGTTGTCCGGCACTCGGTTGGAGTTTCTGTGCTCGGAGCCGGAATCTGCGGCTCGACCCTCGAACTTCGATCCGACAAACGCACAGCAAGCGTTTAAGAACTCGAGCGATCATCAAAACAAGCCCGTAACGATTGAAATGATCCAGAAACGGGTGGGGTGGTACTACGGGGTGTTTCCTCCCGACCTGAAGCTGAGAGGCAGCTCCAAGTCCATTGTCTTCCCTCGTCAAGTCGCAATGTATCTAGTTAAACAGCTCACGTTGGCATCCCTTCCGAAGATCGGCCGAGAGTTCGGCGGCAAACATCACACTACGGTTTTGAGTGCGATCAAAAAGATCGAAGCCCGCCGCCGCACCGACCTAGATCTCGATCGGACAATCGGCAGGCTGGCCGATTCACTGCGTTAGCGGGTTCTCCGCAAAGCGCGCGAACTCTCCATCGCATTCCAGCAAGCATTGCTCGTTCGTGATCTCCTGAGGAATCCTCGCAGCAATTATGAATCCTTCTGGTGTCTTGTTCTCGAAATTTGGTTGTGTGAATAGGTGAGATAATCCGCGGATTGTTTTCCAAGCGCACTCGAGGACCAAACAGAATTCCACCTGCTAAATGCGCGGCCTCTAATCGTGACCGCAAAGCCAACTCGCAATGAATCGTAACCGGAGATTTGAAGTAGCATTTAACTTGTCCGGCAAATGCGTTCATTAAGAGATGAAAACAGCAATACATGTTTTTTACGAAAATCCGACCGTTTGCCGCGGACACCATGGATTCGGGCCTGACCAGCCCGAGTTTTTCTACCGGTTCGAGTGAGAGAGTCTAGATCATTCCGATCGGCTGAGGCAGAATCGAATCGCCGCAAGGTGCGTCCGCCAAACAGGATATCTTCGGAAGTCGGTTTTACAAAACCGAGACCGAATGCTGTTCCGCGCCAGCGCGGAAACACTTCTCGAAGTCGTTCGCGATCCCAGGCACCTCGGCGCGGAAATCAGCTTCTTCACCGCGCTGCATAATTGGAGCTTGGAATCCCTTCCCCTTTAGTTTTTCGTGAGCACATTTGGTTTCTAGGACAAGCGCGCTCGGAAGTGTCGCAAATTGGACAGTCGGGAATGTGTTGTCCTGGCTACTGGTATTCGCACTTAGTGTCCAATAACAGACAGTAACAAATAACCCGTCTCGATATTCTTTCTACGATCTAAGTACGACGATGTGTGGGCTATGTTGCCCCCGACAGACTGGCCGCGAGGCTAAAAGGAACAATGACCACGCAGATTCTGCCTCCCAAAATACTTCTAATTCAAAGCGATGCAGCTGCCGCCGATAAGATTCGCGCGGCGCTAGCCACAGCAGGCAGCAGATCGTTCGAACTGGAATGGGTTCTCGAGCTTTCCGAGGGTCTTGCACGCCTGAGCAAAGGAGGAATCGACGCCGTCTTACTCGAGTTGTCGCTGCCCGATAGTCACGGTATCGAGACGTTCGACAAGTTGTTCAACTCCGTGCCCGAAATCCCAATTTTGATCCTCGGTAACGGTAACGAAGCCCTCGCGAAAGAGGCTGTGGGACGCGGTGCGCAGGATTATATCCTAGCGGGTCACCTCGACAGTTATTCCCTGCCGCGCGCGCTGCACAGCGCTATCGAACGCAAAGCTGTCGAGGACGCGTTATACTTCGAAAAAGAACGAGCCGTGGTCACCCTCAACTCAATTGGTGACGCCGTTCTGTGCACCGGCATTTCCGGCAACATTACATATCTCAATCTCGTTGCAGAGGCCATGACCGGGTGGCGCCGTGAAGAAGCCACTGGCAAACCTTTGGCCGAAGTCTTCCGCATTATCGACGGCCACACTCGCAAGACCGCTCGAGACCCCATGGAGATGGCCGTCGAGGAAAATAGGACGGTGGGACTCACTGTGAATTGCATCCTCATCCGCCGCGATGGAATAGAATCCGCCATTGAAGACTCTGCGGCGCCGATCCACGACCGGGCAGGCCGGGTAATTGGAGCGGTGATTGTTTTCCATGATGTGACTGCGGCTCGGGCCATGTCGGTCCGAATGACGCACTCGGCGGAGCACGATATTGTCACGAATCTGCCGAATCGTCTGTTGCTGAATGACCGGATCTCTCAGTCGATTACCTTCGCCCGCCGGCGGAATAAATCTCTTGCCGTGGTCTTTCTGGATTTGGATCATTTCAAAAACATCAATGATTCGCTGGGCCATGCCGTTGGAGACAAGCTGCTGCAGTCCGTTTCCAAGCGATTGCTGGCCAGCGTTCGCGGTTCCGATACGGTTAGCCGCCAAGGCGGAGATGAATTCGCGATCCTGCTTTCGGAGATTTCCCATCCCGAAGACGCGGCGACGAGTGCGAAAAAAATTCTTCTTTCACTCGGCGCAGCGCACTCCATCGCGGGACAAGATCTGCATGTCGATGGCAGCATCGGTATCAGCATCTACCCAGGAGACGGAGAGGATGCCGAAACACTGATCAAGAATGCGGACACAGCGATGTATCACGCCAAGGAAAACGGTCGCAACAATTTCCAGTTCTTCAAGGCGGATATGAATCTGAAGGCAGTCGAGCGGCAAACTCTGGAAGGCAGCTTGCGCGGAGCGCTCGAGCGAGAAGAGTTCGTGTTGCACTATCAGCCGAAGGTAAATCTGGACACCGGTGAAATCACTGGGGTGGAGGCATTGATACGCTGGCGGCACCCGGATCGAGGACTCCTCCCTCCTACCCAGTTCGTGCCCATCGCAGAAGATTGTGGCCTGATACTCCCGATTGGCCGCTGGGTGTTGCGTGAAGCATGCAGACAAGCGCGCGGATGGCAAGAAGCGGGTCTGCCTTTCATTCGGATTTCTGTCAATGTTTCTGCTGCCGAATTCCGCGCTACGACTTTTCTCGCGGAGGTTAGCGCCTCTCTCAAAGAAACCGGCTTGGAAGCGCGCTACCTCGACCTCGAACTCACCGAAAGCGCTCTCATGCTTCGTGCCGAATCCTCTGCAGCCATACTTCACTCGCTCAAGGCGATGGGAGTGCACCTTGCGGTGGATGACTTCGGTACCGGTTATTCCAGCCTCAGCTATCTTCAGCGGTTTCCAATTGATATCTTGAAAATTGACAAGTCCTTCGTCCACCAGATCACTGGCGATCTCGATGACTCTCCCATTGTGGGAGCCATCATTAACATGGGGAAAAGCCTCAAGCAGCGCGTGATTGCTGAGGGCGTCGAAACCGAGCAACAGCTGGCATTCCTTCAAGGCCAGCACTGCCTGGAAGGACAAGGCTACCTCTTCAGCCAACCCCTCCCCGCTGCACAACTTGCCCATTTACTTCAGACGGGTATAGCAGAAACTGTGGTGCACTGAGGGGTCGCGTTCACGGACAACTGAAGCGTCACAGCTCGATCGTTTCTTGCACCTGCGCTCTACACCTCACGGGAACATTTTTCGGACGTTCACGCTAGTAGGTTTCCTATTGAACAGACCCACGGCGCTGGGCTGAGGCGTTTTGCGTCAAAAGGAGAGAATCCACGCCCACTCAGCTGACCGCGGTGTCGTGCCCGACGTGGGAGGCTGCTCGTGGGTGAATCCAGATCGTTCCGTCTCGTTAACCAGAACGGCCAGTTGCAGCGCAATGTCACCTGGATTGTTTCCGACCCGGACGCCATTCAGACTGACGGCGGAGATGAGTTGGCGATTATCTCGAAACAGGCGGGCAATTTCCGCGTTAGCGCATAATCTAAAAATGGCTCGGCAGAAGCCACGCTCAAAGTCAGGCAAGGGAAAATGCCGGTGGGGACGGCGATATGATCTTCGGGGGCCGTTCCAGATTGCAAGAGCGTGCAGCTTGTTCAAGCGATGCCATCGGCAAACGGTCCCGACCGGTACGGCACCAGCCACTGCGCAGACGGTGATTCCATCACGGCCATTACAGCTGATGGCATGCAGCTGTGGCGCCGCAGACGGGGCGCCTCTGGCGCAACTCCTCCCACCCCAGACAGTAAGCACGCCGTTCAAACAAGCCGGATAAACCTGGACTCGACATCCATCGGTGAGTCGGTCTTTGTGTGAACCGACCAGCAAAAGATTCGTGACTTGCTTCATCAGCGCAGCCTTTGCTTCAGCGAAGGTACCACCGGCGACCGCGTGTCGATCGTCGAGGAATCGAACAAGCGATGCAAACTATGGCTGAACGACCGGTTGAGCCCGCAGCGTTAATCACCAGCGCAGTTCGTGGCGGTTGAGATACGAACACGGGGCACGCCGGAAACGGCGGCGCACTTCGCCCAGTCAGAATTCACTATTGAGGTGAACGACTCTCCGCAGCAGAAACGTTGAGCTTGGCTAGCTCGCTAACAAAGAGCGGGTTTTCGGGGAACTCCGCGACGAGATCGGTAAGCTGTGCGCGGGCCACTTCTGTCTTTTTCTCACGCAGGGCCGCCAGCGCCAACAAAATCTTTGCAAACGGCCTAAGATAGCGGCCATGCTCGGCGGCAATTTCGAGCTGCTTGATACCTGCAGTCTTATCGCCGTGAATGCCAGCAAAGCCGAGGAAAAACTTCTTCGTTCCAGGCAAACTGCCAATGAAATAATTCGCCATGCCCAAACCAAGATAGGCATCAGCAGCGTCTGGCGCGACCGCTAACAGCTTCTTGGCATACACATCCGCCTCACGGACTTTTTTTAGGCTGTCTAGCTGATGCTTATCTATGAGGCTGGCATAGTTGGCCTGCATGCCCAGGCTTAGGGTCATTGCAAACAGTGCATTCGGATCGTCCGGGTTTGTCTTCAATCGAAGCTGCGCCAAGTCCTGCGCTTGTTGATCCGCCGCGAAGAATGCCGCGCGCAGCTTCGGATCGGGTTTTAGAGGGGTTTTGCCCAGGAATCGTTGGTCGTCCAGGAAAAAACCCGAGGTCAGGACGCCTTGTCGATAACACTCCTCAAACAGATAACTTGCCGCTTTGGAGGCGCTCCCAACAGGGTCTTCGGGGTGGGACTTCTGCCAGACCTCGAAGTGCGTGCGAGCTTCCTCAAACTTTAGTTCGTAAAGTAGATGAAAACCGGCGTCGAGTTCCGGAACGTCCAGTGCCTGGGTCGGAGTCTGCCCGGAACTGGCGCGCGCGGCCTGACCGCCCGAGTCTCCTGCCATCAGGGCACTGCATAGCAACGAACAAACAAGCAAGCGGAGCAGTGACGGCCGTTTGACATTACTCGCAGCGGCCGATCCGGTCCGTGACGAAATTTTCATTGAAAGCACCGTTCGAAGCTATCGGGGCAACCATTTCTTAGACCCCTTAGAAACAAGTTGAACAGCAAAGGCCGAGGAAGGCGATACATCGAACTGTGTACTGAAATTGTCCGCGGGCGGACCCCAGGCAGTTCCACACGCAAAACTACTTACTGCGAGTCCACGACGAGGTCAAACCAATGAGGCGGATCGACGCGCGGTTTCCGACTTTCAACGCAGGTCCAGAGCAGGCGCCGCGCGAGGGGCCCGTAACGGTTCTTCTGCGACTGGTGAGTCTTGCGTTTTCAGCCGCTCGGTCAGAGGCGCGCTCACCTTCGGTGCTATGGCAGCGATTCCGAAAAACGCCTTGCGAGCTGTCGCAAACGAATGTTCTGCCATAGGATTTGCCCGCTTCATTCCAGTCTGCCACTTGTCCGGTCGGCTTCTCCGCGGGAAGGATCATGAAAGACAGGAAGCCCGATATCTGTCCGGTTTGAGACACATTCGCAGCGGAATGGTTTTTCGCTGAGTCGAAAATTGCTAGCGCGACTGGCAGGCAAGAATCCAATTAGCGCCGGCTTGCGCACGCGGAAGTCGTTCCTTACTCGTGCAGGACAACACTCAGAAGTGACGTGTTGATCTGAAGACCGCCGTTGTACTTGATGAATCCGAGCCTTCTGAATTTGTTCATGAAAAAATTCACGCGCGAGCGCGTGGTGCCCACCATTTCTGCCAGCGTTTCCTGCGAGATCTTGGGCAGAATTCGCTGCGGTTTATCTTCGGTGCCGTAGCGTGCCAGCAGCAACAGCGTGCGAGCCAGGCGCTTTTCGCTGGAGTTAAAAAGCTGATCGACCAAATCCTCTTCAATGCGGATGTTGCGCGACAACATGTAGGTGATGAATCGGTCGGAAAATGCGTGCTCGTAGTGCAGCACGCGGATCATTTCCTTCATTTCGATCACCAATACCACGGTCGGCGTAATCGCAGTCGCCGTCCCGATGCGGATCGGCTGACCGGCCAGGCATCCTTCGCCGAAAAAATCCCCCGGTCCTAAAACCGCAACCACCGCTTCCTTTCCAGCTTCGTTTATAACGGAGAGTCTCACGCCACCTTTTTGGACGTACAACACATTCTTGGCGCGATCGCCCTGTGAGAAGATCGTTTCCTTTTTCCGAAACTCTGCGACCGTCCTCGCCAGTCCTGCCGAATCGAGAAAAGCCTGGGCATCGAAGGCCTGCTCTTGGGTAGACGCACGCCTGGATTTTTTGTGGCTGGGATTCACGATTGTTTCCACACCTCCGCCTGAGAAAATGTGCATAAATTCGCCATTGATTGGGCTTGCGTTCCTTCGCGACTTCCGAGTGAGTGAAGCTCGCAAGACAATTCCGGCAGTCTACAACCCACCTCGGATTGGCTGCCGGGCCATGACGGCCATCCAGCATAGCCTACACAGGCATGGCGCTGAAATACGGTGAATCCTGTATTTATTTGTTGAGCGCCGCGAGCCGACCCTTTCTGGGAGTGCACACTCTGGCTCCCGATAAGCCCGCCTGATCGGTCAAGTGGAAGAGTGCGCGTTCCGAGGTTGAGCGACGCCTTTTTTCCGGGGGGTGCAATTTTCGACAGACTTGCGGGTCGGGGGTCTCGCATTTTGTGTAGATGAGGAAGAGCGAACTCACCCCCAAACAGATCTCCGCTGTCCCGTGTCCTACCTGTGGTTCCTCTGCGAATAAGCGTTGCGTGTTGCATTCAGCTGCACCGCGCTCTGAACCGCACGTGGGCCGAAGGTTCGCCGCCATTGCAGCTGCCGAGAGAAAATCGGGCTAAGTCCCGATTAGCGTTCATCGAGAGAATGGGATTTCTGTCCTAACAGTCACTCTTCCCGGAAGCTCCATCCTGGCGGCACACTTGCTGTTAATCAGGAATGCTCGAGCGACAGCAAAATACTCTTCGGTAATATTCACAATTCCGAAAAGCGATTCGCATAGAGCTAAGCCCTACGGTGCAAATAGAAAGCCATAAAGAGCGAGGCCGAGTCCGGCCAAGAACAGCAAGGGTGCCAAATACACGGTCACAACTGGCTGAATGGGGAAAGGAAGTTGCATCCCGCTGTAACCACCTGCGAAGTAATGGATGACCGCAGCCAGAAGCATACAGAGTAGCCCGCGGCGAACTTTTCTGCGCCCAACGTCGGAGCGGCGAGAGGCAGGGGCATCGGCGCGCAACTCCGGAATTGTCTCATGACAATGCGGACATTCGGCCAGAGAGTCATGCACCACCTGTCCGCAAAAGGGACATTGGCGTGTAGGCACAAAATCACCTCCACTGATATCTCTCGCGGGTATCCTAGGTTTCCGACGTAGGATTGTCAAACTTGCGAGTGCTAGAAGGTTAAGGTCACGCCGCCGTACCAGTTTGAACAAACCGTTAGGTCGATAAACTGGAAGGGGGCCAGCTCCTGATTGCGTCGCGTAATCGGATATTTGACGTACTAGAACCACACCTCTCCGGTGAGGGCGTTTATCAAGCGTTGCGTTCGCTCAGAGGCTTCCTCGAAGGGCAATTTCGTTGTGTCGGAGACGGGAGAAGCTTACGATGTGCGAGCCGAGGTCGGAAAAGGAATTTCCATTTGAACCACGCAAATCTTCCGCGGTGCGGGTTCGCGAGCGCGTGACAGGAGCTGCTTTGGTTTACAGTCCCAGGCATATGAAGTGGTGGGGTTGGGGGGATGTTGACGCCACTTTCAATTCTGATGCCCATCCCAGCTTCTGGCCGTACGCCAAGTCGCAACTTGGCATCGAACGAGAAGCTCCTCCGATGCCGCCAGTGCGGCTCGAAGCTGTCCACCTGCCAGAGCCAACTATCAACCACCATTTCGTAGCCGCACTGCGCTCAACCATGTACGCTCAGCAGATATGCGATGCCCGCCTGGAGCGCGTGATTCACGCCTATGGCAAGGGCTTCCGCGACCTTTTTCGCCTGCGCCACGGATCAGCCGAAGGCGCTCCTGATCTGGTCGTCTATCCCGAGAACGAGAGCGATGTATTGGCAACGCTGCGAGCAGCCGCTGACCATGACGTAGTGGTCATCCCGTTCGGCGGCGGATCGAATATTGCCGGCTGCCTCGAGCGGACCGAAACTCGTCGCATGACGGTGTCACTGGATATGCGACGCATGCGACGAATGCTGGCCGTCGATAGCGAGTCGTTCACCGCGCGCGTCGAGGCCGGAATTTTTGGGCCTGATCTGGAAGAACAGCTGAACGCGCACGGTATCACGCTCGGCCATTTTCCGGATTCGTTTCTGCATTCCACTCTCGGAGGCTGGATCGCCACACGATCTGCCGGAATGCAAAGCGACAAGTACGGCAAGATCGAGGACATGGTTGTTGCCCTGCGCATGGTGACACCGGAAGGCGTGTTGGCCACACGGAGTGTCCCCAAGTCCTCGAATGGGATTGACGTGAACCATCTTTGCATCGGCAGCGAGGGAACGCTGGGCGTAATCACGGAAGCAACGATGCGAGTTCATCGACGACCCGAGTCGCGGGTTGTGCCCGCTTTCCTGTTTCCTGACTTCGAGTGCGGCATCCAGGCAATGCGGGAATGCGCGCGCAGGGAATGCATGCCTGCGATGGCGCGGCTCAATGATCCGGACAAGACCGCGCTGTCGCTCGCCTTTAAACCGGCATCCTCTCAGGTCTCGCAAGTGGTGAACAAAATCTTCAAGCACTATCTGCGAGCGAAGGGCTTTGACCTGCCGCGAACGTGTCTGATGCTAACGGCCTTCGAGGGCCCCAGCGTTGATGTCGCCCGCCGGTCGCGTGATGCAGGCTCCATTTACCGCAGATTTGGCGGCATCAGCATGGGGCCGAGCGCGGGCAAATCTTTCGAGTCCACCAAATACGATTTCCCCCACATCCGGGATTACTTGCTGGAGCGCGGTGTGACCGCGGACGTGAGCGAGACTTCGACGGTGTGGAGCAACATCGCTCCTTTGTATCACGCCGCGATCAGAGCGATACGGGACGGAGTTCTGGAGAGCGGGGTCGCACCCTGGACCGGCTGCCATATCAGTCACAGCTACCGATGCGGCGCGAGTCTTTATTTCACATTTGGTTTCGTCCAGAACCTGGGACGCGAAATGGAACAGTATTTGAAGGTCAAGCGCGCCGCCCAGCAGTCATTTATCGATCACGGCGCCACTCTCTCGCACCACCATGCCGTTGGCACCGAGCACTTGCCTTGGCTAGCCGCGGACATCTCGCCGCTGGGGGTAAAGGCCGTGGCGGCGATCAAGCGCGGACTCGACCCGGGCAACAATATGAATCCCGGACGACTGCGGCCATCGGCGGATCCATTCAAGGAGTGGTCGCGAATCGGCAGTCTGCCCCCGGTAGACAGCAAAAACAAGGCCGCCTCCTTTTGACGAGCCACAGAATTTCCGGCCAAGGTCAGTTGAGGTCCACGCTCATGAGGCGCGGGCTGCGGTGCACCCGCACCGTCCGATGTGGCTGAACCAGAAGGAAAGCAGTCCCAATCGATCGCTTTTCATCATGATCGTCGCCCCCAGAGCAGCCGTTCACAGCTCGGCTCGAGTTGAGATGTCCGGGTTAATCACGCACTGTGGGGTAGGCTCGTGAACCGAAAGTCCTAGAGGGCCTTCGGGCGCCGCCGTCGCCATTCGGCGCGCGCCTCGTTGCGTTGCAGGGTATCGGCGACTCAATTCGCTAAGTATTCGAAGTCGGCAAGAACTCCGCGTTTGCGCGCCTCAGCTTCGAGCGCAACGTCACGATGCACGACAAAGTCGCGGATGAGATCGACCACATAGTAGTCCCCACGATCAAGCTGAGCACGCGCGCCACGGGCTCGTCGCAGCAGATGGAAAGGGTCATCCTGCTTAAGAGATCGGTTAATGCGCCGCACGACTTCGCGCCGCGTGACCGCAACGCCTTTTGGTTTCCTCAACGGAGCACCCCCGAGGCGCTTGTACTCTAGAGGAACCACCGAGTCAATCACACTGGCCTGTGGATTTCTGCTGAAAACTGGAAAATCACGACTTGGGTATCGCCGTCTCCACCCACAAATTCGACCTGCCCGATTGGTCGTGAACCGGGACGAATCGGGAGTTGGCCAGGGATCTCCCCGATTTAGGGCTCGCGGACGACGCTCTAGAACCCGGCTGAATGCAAAGCGAAATGCTCAATCGCGAAGGTTAACGCGCTGAATCTATAGAGCTTGGAAGTGTGACGATCCCTTGACGGATGGCGTAGTGGAGGAGTTCGGCGAGCGAATGCAGTCCAAATTTCTGCATGATTTTCGCTCGGTGTGTTTCTACAGTCCTGATACTGATTCCGAGATCGGCGGCAATCACCTTATTTGCTTTCCCCTCTGCCAAAAGTCGAATAATTTCAGTTTGGCGCGGAGTTGGCCTTGGTTCGCTACGTTCTGGCAGGTCAGCTTGCTTTCCACTCTTCAGAAACCCTTTCACTACGATTTCGGATACTTTGGGCGTTAGAAAGCGCTTGCCTGCTGAAACAGCTTTCACGGCCTTAACGAGATTTGCTGCGAGATCGGATTTCAAGACGTAGCCGAGGGCGCCAACGTCCAGAACGCGGCGGACCATCTGGTCGGACTCATGCATGGTGAGAATTACAACCGCGGTATTTGGACTTGCGTCTCGAATCTGACGCGTCACCTGCAGGCCGTCTAATTCAGGCATGCTGACATCTATAACCGCTACATCGGGTTTCAGCTTGTTTGCCTTTTCTACGGCTTCCCGCCCGTTCGCCGCCTCTCCAATCACTCGCCAGCCGCGTCGGGAGCGGAGGAGTCCGCGAATGCCGCGGCGCACGAGTTCGTGGTCGTCGGCCAGCAATATGCGTAGCTTGCTAGTGCGTCCGCTCATTTATTCGTATCGTCACGCGCACGATTGTGCCGCTGCTGCTGGAATCGATTGTAAGCTGTCCGCCTACTAGCTTCACGCGTTCGTGCATACTGGGGATGCCAACACCGAGCTTAAACGGAATTTCCCCGTCCCGCATCGGTTGCTTTTCCGAAATTCCGCTGCCTGCATCGCTCACTTCCAGTGTGATCTCTTGCGGGTTGCGAGCCAGTTGTATTTTGGCGCGCGGGCTTCCCGAATGACGCTGGATGTTGTTGAGGCTCTCTTGAACCACGCGAAACAACGTCAACTCCGCATCAGGGCCAAGCCGGCCGAGTTCGGGAGACACTTCCAGCTCCACCTGGATTGCGCTGCGCTTGGTGAAGCCCTCCACAAATAGCCGAATGGCGTCTTCCAATCCCTCTTCTTCCAGCATTGGCGGGTGCAAGAGATATGACAGAGTGCGGATTTCACGGATGCATTGCTCTGCCAATGCCTGACACTCGGAAGCGAGTTTGCGCAACCTCCTGGAGGAGGAAGGAATTGAGGCACGGAGCTGACTCAGAGCAGTTGCCAAAGCGACCAGGTCTTGGCCTGTGGAATCATGCAAGTCCCGGGCGATCCTCCGTCGCTCCTCGTCCTGCAAGAGCAAGAGTTGTCCGGAGAGGCGTCGCAGCTCCTGGTTAGCGGCTGTGAGTTGACTGGTGCGCTCGACCACATGTTGCTCGAGCCTTTCGTTGAGTCGCAGGATTTCAGCCTGCGTCTGCCTGTCCACCGATGACGTCAAGATAGCTGTGCCGAGAACCAGAAAGGTAGCAATAGCAATTCCAGAGCCGCCGAACGGGGAGATGCTCACAGTGTGCGACAGGTTCGGCATCAGTGCAGCGGGCAGGAAGCTGACGGCGGCCATGCCGCTGTAGTGCATTAGGGAAATGGCAGCACCCATCACTGCTGCGCTGATGACCTTGGCCAAAGTGGTTCCCCCGGAATCTTCGCGGCGGTCGAAAGTGAACGCCAGTGCAAGACGGGAGAACAAGATCGCGAGCACAACAGACAGGACCACGAGTAACGGCTCAAAGCGGGTTGTCGCCGCCAATCGCATGGCAGCCATGCCAAGGTAATGCACGGCTGCTATGCCGCTGCCCATGATAACGCTGCCCGCCCACGCCTGAGCCGGCCCCATTTTTTCTCGGGTCGCTATATAGAGTGCTATTGCCGACGCAAGGACAGCTACCACGAGGGATGCCAGAACTGTGGGCCAGTGGTATTCCACTTTGACCGGCAAGCGGAACGCCAACAACGCCTTGAAGTTCATCGACCAGATTCCGATGCCCATCGCAATGGCACCGCCGGTCAGCCAGGCCGCTCGAACCCGGCCGCGCGCGGCGGTTACGCGTCCCCCAAGATCGAGCGCGGCGTAGGAGGCGGCGAAGGCGATTAATATCGAGCGAGCTACCTCGGCGTAATCGTAGGAGCCTACAAGTGGGGCGCCGGTTTGGCTCATGGTACCTTTCGCCGGACCCGAACTGGCACCTGTCAGGGCGTTTGCTCCGCTGACCGGCTGCAAGTCCTGTATTTCAACCGGAAGTGGCCACTTACAGTACCGCTTCTTCGTTGAGCCGATGGTACTCCTATCCTTGAGAAATGGCTCGCTGTCTTGTCCCGTCGGGCCGGGTCTATGTTCGACGGATCCGGTTCCAGAGCCGGAGACGACTGGATTGGCGACAGCCGCTAGCGCGTTTCGATGCGAACGTGAGCTGCGAGCGCGTACCTAGATGGTGGTACGTAGTTCTCGGCATTGCACGCAGCCAACTTGGCGTTCCATATTGTCCGTGTGGAAGCTTCACGCGCGGGCGAACCGCGCGGGCGGTGGCGCGCGCTTGATTCGCAATCCCGTCGGTCCAACAGGTTCGATTGAACTTGATCTCTGGAAGCAAACAAGCGATTCCAGGCCCGCTCTCAAAGCTTGCGCGGCTCTCGCAAGCTTCTCGCGACACCAGGAGAGGTGTCGCTCGCCAGGGGGTTCGCCGCGTGGAAGAATTCTTGATCTGTGAAAACAGAAGATGCCGATTTCTGGTTTCTCTTCGGGATGGCAGCAAGCTGGTTCGCCGGCGAGAGCTCGTACTCAGCAACTGCCCCGAGTGCGATCACGAATGGTCGGGCCGCTGCCCATTCTGTCTTCAGACTCTTGAGGTTACATGGGAGAGAAAGACTCCGTGCTGCTCCCATTGCCAGAAACCGCTAACGCCCGAAGTCAAAGCGAAGTAAGACGCGCGCGGATACGGACGGCGAAACGGCTGCGGAACAATGTCTTTGGCTGCGTTTCTCCTAGCGGGATTTTCCAGATCGGAGCGAAACATGTCTGTGGTGCTGATCGTTGACGACGATTGCGCATTCCGAGCCGAGATTCGTACGCTTTTCGAATCGGGCAGTGGATTTGAGGCTTGCCTTGCAGCCGAAAATGGCGTGGAAGCCATCGCCAAGGCGAAGCAGGTACCGCCCAACCTGGCCGTCCTGGACTTCTCCATGCCGGAGATGAATGGATTGCAGTTGGCTCAGGAGCTGAGAGCAATAGCGCCTAAACTGCCGATTTTCTTCCTCACCGCAAACGGCGATGCAGACACCGAGAAGCAAGCTCTTGCGAGCGGAGCAGCGGCAGTCTTTTCCAAGCGCGAAGACTTGACGACGCTCGTCGACAACGCGCGCGCGGTCTGCGGCCTCGAACCGGCCAGCAGTAGTTACCAGGAATTCGGTGTGGCCGACCCGTACGATTGCGTCGGGTAAATACTGTATTGTCCGACCCGGGAGATGGCGGCAACATCCGCGAAAACCCTCGGTCGAAACCCGAACCGGCCATGCGAATCTGAAGGAAGGGTGGACACATGAGCACTGCGGGATCAAGATCGTATCCGGACTCAACGCGCCTCGCCGAACTCGTCCAGAAAATTCGCCTATTGAAATCAGACCTGAGCGGCATGATCGAGCACAGCCGCGATTCCAAAGCTATTTCCCGTCTGATTATGGCGTCTGGTCTTCTCGATGGAGCCCTCGAAGAATTGTCGAAAGCGGTGTGGGAACAGAGGGACTAGCCTACCGACGGGACGCAGGAATGTTGCGATTCATTCCGATTCGTCCCTCGGCATAAATGCTGACCTCCAATGCGGTCAATACGAATTGACGACTTGAGTATCGTTCTAGTATCACTGAACCTAGCGAGTGCATTTCGTCAGACTCCTGGGAGTTCCGCTCTGACGGCAGAAGACCTCAGATCGCTGCTTTCTTTTGCTTCGCGTCCCGAAGGCTGACAACCACTCAAAGCTAACGTTGCTCCTGCCGATGGCGAGGTAAGGAGGATGCATATGCGAAAGCCTGCAACCGTGAGACGCGTCCCCCCTGCGCCGACCGACGATGACTTCTTCGTCCGATTCACCATTGACGCGCTCACAGGCTTGATGACGGACCTGCGAGACCGCGTGGAGCAATCGGGCACTCGGCGCGAGGTCGCTCAAGTTTTGCTGGCAGAAGCACACATCGACGAGGCGGTTGGCCTCTTGAGAACAGTCCAGCCTGCGCCCAGCGTGTGCGAATCCCATAAGCTAAGTCCGGATCGGCACGCCGCTAGGCGAGTGCAGCGCGTGGGACGCGCTGGTCTGCAGGTCGTGTTTTGAGCGGCCCAGCCGTGAGCGTCTGAAGCTCGGCCAGCAGCGGCGTATGATTTTGCGCGGAGGATTCGAATGGTCATCGGCGACAAATTGAAGACTTTGAGAGCACAGAAGAAAATGTCTCAGGGCGACGTGGAAAAACGCACCGGATTGCTGCGGTGTTACATCTCACGGGTCGAAAACGGGCACACGGTTCCCTCCGTGGATACGCTGGAAAAGCTGGCTCAAGCGCTCGAAGTCCCCATGCACCGGCTTTTCACGGACGACGATCGCGCGAAGAAGCCGAAACTACCGGCAGAAAGTATTCCGAGGCGGGCCGCCAACTCAACCCAGGAGCGCGAGATCCGGGAGTTCGCTAAATGTTTTTCACGGATGGACGACAAGTACCGCGCGCTTGTATTTCAAGTGGCGTCGAAGATGGCGAGCCGCGCCGCCATGACTGAAAATGCGGCGAATCAGCGCAAGCAGATTGAAATGCATTAGTGGAAACCGAAGCAACGGCGGGTGATTTCAGTTGGGCCAATCGTTCCTGGGCCGCCGGGTTTTTTCCCGAAGCAAGACTCACAGACTCTGGTTCCGTCTTTTCGTGTGAACTCGACTCCTCGGGTCGAGTCAATCTCGGCGCGACATTTCCCGCAAAAATCGGTCCGCGCTTCGCTCATGAGACCGTCACCCACACTTGTGCTGATCGATCCAAGGTTGTAACGCTCTGTGGTCACAAGTTTCTTGACAACCACCTTGCAACGTCAAATCAGTGCCCTTCAGGTGAAGCCTTGACAGGTCACGTCGATGAACGCGTCAAAGACTTCGCATTGGCATCCTGCGATGCTGCCGGTACAGAATCCGCCACTTCCCATAAACAACAAGGCGAATTCAGAACTCCCGTGCAAGTTCGCTGAATGGCTTCTCGCTCCGAGATTTTCCCGGAGCGCGTGCGAGGCTTGCACGAAAGTGGCGCTTTCGTTCTGTTACTGGATCGGTCAACGACACGTCGGCACATCCGATCATCGGGACACGCGCTTTCGCTTAATCGATTTGATGAAGCGAGATCTCACCGTTTACGGCTATAACCGCCAGCGCTACCGCTGCGACGGTTCTTCGACTTCCTGTACAGGGGCGGCGTGGTAGGCGCGGTTGCGCCTCGGCTGGTCCGCGGCTGGCAACGAGACCGCTCACTGCCCAAGGTAGCGTCGGTTGTGGGAGGAATCGAGAATCTCTCCGGGGGGCTGGAAGATTGTGTGTCTCGCGCAAGGCAGATCGTCGGTCGACCGCGGATTCGGAAACACAACTAGGATGTTCGCAACAGCTCGTGCATCCGAACTCGCGTGCGCAAAATCGCCTTCGTGTGTAATTGCGACACGCGTGATTCTCCAATCCCCATCAGGACACCGACGTTCTTCATCGTGAGTTCTTGGTAGTGGTACAGAGCGAGCACTTGTCGCTCTTGCCGCGGCAACTCGCCCACCGCTTTCACCATCAGCACGACCATCTCGGCTCGCAGGGTCTGACAGAACGGATCGTTTTCTTCTCCAACACGATCTGCCAGTACATCGTCGCTCAAACGGTCCTTGCCAGCGAACTCCTGCAGGCTTACCAGGTCCAGAGTATGCAGGTCTCCGAGAAGGTGCTGGAAGAACTGCAGCGTGACACCGACTTCGGCGGCAATCTCCGGTTCCGTGGGATCGCGGCCAAACCGTGCTCTGCATTCTGAAATCGCGCTTTCGATTCGCCGCGCTTTGCGGCGGAGGCCGCGTGTGCCCCAATCCACTTCTCGGAGGCTGTCCAGAATCGCACCGCGAATACGGAACGCGGCGTAGTCACGCAGTTGAACGTTCTTGTTGGGATCGTATTTGTTCACCGCTTCGAGAAGACCCAGAATCCCAGCATGCACCAGGTCTTCCAGGAGCACTTGGGGCGGGACGCGGGCGTGAATGCGACGTGCGATCCAACGGACATGCGGAAGCTGTTCGATAATGACCTTCTCGCGCTGGACTTCGTCGAACGCAATCAGGCCGTAACTCACGTGTTGAGCCATTTCATTCCTTGCTCTCTACAAATTGCGGACCGGCGCGGTCAGCAACTGTATTCATTTGGTAACCAATTCCTCGCACGGTGTGAATTAGCTTGCGATCGAGAGGGCCGTTGATCTTGCTTCGCAGGTAGTTCACATAAACGTCTACGACGTTTGTCAGCGTGCCATTTGGTAACTTCCACACTTGATTGAGAATCTGCGCTCGGGTGACGTGCTTTCCGGCATTACGCATGAGACATTCCAGAAGTCCGAATTCCTTCGGCGTCAATTCAATCACGCGTCCAGCGCGCTTCACGGAGTGGTCCACGCAGTTCAACTGCAAATCGTCCAGCCACAACGCGGTTTCCGCAGAACTCGCGACCCTGCGCAGCACGGCGCGCACCCTGGCGGCCAACTCTGGAAATAAGAAGGGCTTCAAGATCAAATCATCTGCACCGAGATCCAGAACTCGAGCGTAGTCCTCCGCACGGCTCTGGCTCGAGAGAACCAGGATGGGGAGTTGACTCCGTTTGGCCGGGACGAATTGCAGGACGTGCGTGCCCCGGCCCCGCTCAATATTCAAGTCTAGGATCGCCAGGTCGTAATGACGCCGTTCGATCCAGTACTTCGCGTCATCGCCGTCGCCCGTGACATCCACGGCATAATGCTCGTGGTCGAAACCTTCTTGCAGAAATGTCGCGAGGGCGGGATCGTTCTCGGCGACTAACAGACGCATGACGGCTCCAGAGGAAGGGGGAAAACTGCGAGAAATCTAGAAGGGGCTTAAACTGTAAAGAAAACAGGCGAATGTGTCAAAGCAAATCGCCACCACGGCCGAAAGTAGTTTTGAACCTGCGCAATTCTGTAATGATTCGGAACAAGTGTTCTCAAACCGCTCCAAGTGTGTGCCGGTTCGCAACATCGGATGCTTGGAATCAGTGAACAGCGGTGCCAGGCACCGGGAAGTAGCCATACCGAAGTGTGTGCTGAAGAAGCAGAAACCGCCGCCGCCGATCAATTCTGGTTTCGTCCTGTATCCCATAGACCTTGCGGGTCGGTGCCGAATCGAATTTGCGGTCGCGCGCGGAACGTGCAACAACTCGGCGCCCGTTAACCAAGTTCTCCACGCCTAGGGGCGCTCCCACTTTGCTGTTCGTCTCCTGACGGCGGTTCTGCCGGAACCAGGCGCCGCGCGGCCTGCAGGTTCAATCACGTTGGCGCTGAGTGGTCGCATTATGCTTCCTTGGCCTTCGCCCGCAGCGGCCGAGACTGCGCCAGCGGGCTATAGATCAGCGTATGCTTGCTCGCCCAATTTGGAAAACACTGCGGAAACTTCCATCGAGTCGTGTACAACAATGCTCTCACGTGATGGCGTCTGCGGTTTAAGTCCCCGAGCAGACCATGAAGCGCCTTCCTATCACGCTGATACCATTCCGGAGGTATCTCGTCTGCAAGATGATCGAGCAATTGTCCGCCAGCGTCGTCTTCCAGAATCTGAATCCACGTCTCAAAAGAATCAATTCCCAGGACCGTTTCGTAGGCAGATGCTCTTGGGGAGAGCCCCCCTCTTGGGAGATTCGGGAAGCTCCATTCAAGGCCGTTGAAGCAGCACCCGTTGTCGATCATCGTGACAGTATAGTCTCGGGAGCCACTGGCGCGCGTGAACATGACTTGCCGAAAATCGCTGTTGCACGTCCATTTGTCGAACACAAGCATCCGGACAAATTCCGCATTGTTCCTGACTTTCTGGGGTGGGCAATCGGGCAGAAAACTGTGGATTTCGATTGGAACGCGGATGCCGTATGGACCTGCCTCAGAAGGAAGACGGGAGCCAAAACACGTTCCCGGACTACAGGAAACATTTCCTCGTCCGCTCTGAATTGTGAGATCGTCCGCTCGCTTCAGGAGAAGCTCCGCCACATCCACGATAGCGCTTTCAGGAACCGGCAGACCCAAGCGACCCGCCAGAACTGCCGCCAACAATTCGTTGGCAAGGATTCTGGTTCCTTGCGGGTTGTTTTGAAATTTCACGACATAGTATTCTCCATCCGAACAGCGCAACAGATGCGCTTGCGAGCCGCCCCGCATGCGGCGAACGTACTCCACTGCAACCACCTTGGTAATCATTGGGTTCCTTTCCGAAAACACTTTAGGGCACATGCAGTGCCCAAAGAATGCCCGGGTCATGCGGTAAATTCTCGATTGAATCTAGCTGCTTGACTGCTGCTCGCGGAGACTACTTCTTCCGCTTGTAGACGGACTGTTTCTTGACTGCATGTTGCGGCGGGTCGTTGGGCCGTCGTCGTCTGACGAGCGAAGGAGGTCGAAGGAAGTTGCCATGGTGGGGCTTCCTACCATGCAGCAACTGCATTCGCTCGCTCCCAGCGGGCGCTGGAACTGTGGCGTCTGATCTTTAATCGAGGTGATCCGCCGAGTCAAGACCAATATATACTGTTGGGTAATCTACCAGTAGCAGTACGGCTCCGGATGCGTACTTTTCGCCAGCACACAGCTGGAGAGATTCGCTTCTGTCACGAGGGCTTTTTTGTGCGAGGGTAAAGCGTTATTCCGCGTTTTCATACACTTTCTCCCGTTTTTTCCCGAATTGGCTCGCGGGAATCCACAATGGGACGATGCGCAAGCCAGGTGTACCTGGAATTCTTCTAAGCCCATTCTAGTGTGCCGAAACGAATTGGGTCTTGCAAATGCACAGGTCGGTCTCCGTCGCACAAAAAGAATGCGGAATGAGCCGATGAAGCAAGTCGCATTCTTAGGAACTGAGGACGAACGCTCCGCTGGACACGCAATCGCCAGCGGCTTCTCGTGGCCTTCAACCGAAGCGATGCGCAAAGCGGCGCGTGCCGGGTGTCTTGCACGCGGTTCTTGTTCCGGACTTGCTAGTTCCATGGCGAACCCGGTGCGCTGGCGCGGGTATGCAAACTCTGGTCGGAATCTGCTTCGCAGTCGTTCCGATTCTGTTTCCCGCCGCGGGCGCGCCTGTCGATTTCAAATTTGATATTTTGCAACGATGCCATCACCCCGGTCGAATCAGCTCGACCAGCGTCTGGCAAACCTCTTTGATTTCCTCTTCCCGGATTCGATTGAAGAATGGCAATGCAAGCGAGCGAGACGCTTGGAACTCTGTCACGGGGAGAGCGGTTTGGCCGCTGTCGGACGGCTGATAAATGGGTTGCAAGTGAATGGGCGCAAAATATCTGCCCAAAGCGATCCCACGCGACTTCATTTCATTGACGATCCAATCGCGATGCTCTTTGTCGAAACGACGACTCAGTCGGACCGCGTAGACGAACCAACTGATTTTACGACGAGGCAACACCATCGCCGGGATTATCAGGTCAGAAACGCAACGAAGTATGACACTGTACTGGCGAGCGATTGATTCCCGTCGATCCAGAATGGCATCGATTCTCTTGAGTTGCTCGATTCCCAGCGCGCAATTGATATCCGAGATCCGGTAGTTGTACCCCAATTCCGTATGCTGAAACCACTCGCCTGAATCATCTCTCCCTTGGTTGCGAAGCTTTCTAACCTTTAGCGCGATTTCGGAGTTGTTGGTGACGACCGCGCCGCCTTCTCCGGTTGTAATCTGCTTGTTGGGATAAAACGCAAAGACCCCGACATCCCCTAAAGCGCCTACTCGTTGCCCCTCGTATTCTGCCCCGATGGCCTCACAAGCATCTTCGATAACGAACAGACCGTGGCGTCTGGCGATCTGCAATATGCTCGTTAGCTCCGCGGGGCAGCCAAAGGTGTGTACGACAAGGATCGCCCGAGTTCGCGGAGTGATTGCCTTTTCGAGCAGGCTCGGATCGAGGTTGAGCGTTTGCGGGTCGATATCAACGAACACGGGAGTCGCCTTTTCATAGCGGACTGCGTTCGCGACTGCGACAAAGGCAAAAGAGGGCACCAGAACTTCGTCGCCTTCAGAAATGCCCAGGGCTCGAATACACAGGTGTAAACCGCTGGTTCCGGAGTGTACGGCAATCGCGTCGGAGGCACCCACGTAATCAGAAATCGCGCGCTCGAACTCCCCGACCTTGGGACCCAAGCTAAGGTTCGACGTGCGAAGAACGCCCGTCACCGCCTCAATGTCCTGCTCGGTGATTTCCGGAGCGGACAGCGGTATCCTCATGATTGTTGCGAACGGGCGCGAACAGCGACAGACGTAGCAATGCCCGAATGACGTTTCAGCAGAAGATCCTGCGAGAGAGGAATCGTGGTTAGTACGCGGACGATCGTCTCGGAAGCAAACCCTTCACCGTACGGGTTGACCATGCCTGACAACGATTGGCGAAACTCAGGCGATCTTGCCGTGCTCACAGCTTCGAGAATGGCTCTGGGATCAGCGGCGGCGTCCAATACATTTCGTGCCCGTTCGCGCCCTTGCTGGCGTATCCCAACGTTTACGGTCGGCAGCGCAAACGAGGCGGATTCCATGATTCCACTGCTTGAGTTTCCAACCAGCACGTCGACCTGACGTAACAGACTCAGAAAGGTTATCGAGTCGAGATTCATGAAGATTTTTCCGTCGCCTCGGCGGCAGATGAATTCCTTCGTCCGCTCTATCAATTCCCTGCTTCCCGCATCTGCGTTCGGGTAGCAGAACAAGATTTGCTCCGTAAGATTTTCCAGGGCTGCGAAGACAGCGTCGGTTTCTTGCAGCGTGTCGCGAGCGATGGTCATCGGATGGTATACCACCAGGACAGTCGGCCGCCGAAGATCAACTGTCAGCCGCTCCTCCACCTGTTCCCGGCTGAGAAGCGTTCGCCGGCGCAAATGATCAAGCGATGGAGCGCCCGCCCTGTGCACACGCCATTCCTCCTCGCCCATCGCGATCACTCGCTCCCGAGCGGCGTGCGTCGAAGTGAAGTGGATATGGCTCATTTTCGTAAGGGCGTTGCGCACAGCGTCGTCGATCGCGCCCTCGCTCACCTCGCCGCCCTCGATGTGAGCTATGGGAATCCGCAGCGCCAGAGCCACCGACGCCGGAGCCAGCATTTCGTAACGATCAGCGATCAGCAAAAGCAGGTCTGGCCGCATCTGCCCGAACAGATCCGCCAATCCCAACGTGGCGATGCCGATCGTCTTAGCCATGCCCACATCGGTATCCGAACTGAGCAAACATTCGATGCGGGCGTGGATCGTGAAGCCGTCATTTACAATTTCCTGGAAAGTATTCCCGAATTCAGGTGACAGATGCGACCCAAGCGCGACGATTTTCAGATCTACATTTTCGCTGTCCGACAAATCCCTTAAGGGCCAGTACAAATGGCCGTAGTCGGCTCGCGATGTCGTGATTGCCGCAATCTTTCGCTGCATGGCGTTAAACCGAAGATCCCAGGCTGGAGGGAGATAGCAATTCCGTCGGTCGATAGTCCGGAACGATTTGACAAAGTGTTTCGATCATGGCGGTAAGGTTTCGCTCGTCAACACATCGGGAAAGATCCTCCATCTGAGTAGCGAAACTTTCTGCCGGAATTTCTCTGGATTTAACTCGCAGCAGTCTCGGATCGACGGTCGGCTCTGTGGATTCATCCCGAGAGAGGAATTCCTCCGCCATCTTGTCGCCAGCACGAAGTCCTGTGAAGGTAACTGGAATGTCCAGGCGAGATTTAGGTTCAGCGTGACTTATTAATTCAAGAGCAATGTCTAGAATCTTGACCGGCGCGCCCACTGGAGGAACGAAAATGCTTCCCCTTTCCTCCAATCCCGATGCCAGGAGTATCAGTTCCACTGCCTCACGCATCGTCAGGAAGTACCTGGACACGTCCTGGTGGGTGACGGTCACGGGACCGCCGCGGGAGATTTGGCTCAGGAACGTCGGGACAACGCTTCCCTGAGAACCCAATACGTTTGCCAGCCGCACTGCACTCATCCGGTTCTTGGCGTTGTTCAAATTCAGTAGCGCAAGTTCCGCTACACGCTTGGAGGCACCCATAATGCTGATTGGGTTGACAGCTTTATCCGTCGAGACCATGACGAAGCTCGCGACACCTTCTGCCTGAGCAAGCCTGGCGAGACCAGCAGTTCCCAAAGCGTTGTTGCGAACAGCCGCAAACGGGTTGTTCTCCATCAGCGGAACATGCTTGAAGGCCGCCGCGTGGTAGACGACATCTGGGCGATAACGCCGAAAAATCTCGGATAACAGCTTGGCATCGCAAATATCGCCGACGACGGATTTGTACGAATTGCGATCCATCGCGGTGGCCAACTCTGAATCGATGTCGTGTAGATTGCGCTCTGAGTGGTCGAGAAGAAGCAGTAGCCGCGGCTCCAGTCGGATCACGGCCTTGGCCAAAGCCGAGCCGATGGAACCTCCGGCACCGGTCAGGAAAACCGTCCGACCGGAAACAACCTCGTCGATCGCGTTCTTGGGCGGCAACAGAGCGCACTCCGAGGGGCAATCGTATCGTGTAAACTGGCTTAGGTCCAATAGCCCTCGACCCTCAATCAGGACCACCTTTCCCGTAACACCCGCTATCTCAGGTCTTTGCGTGTTTATCGGGTCACGCAGCGGGTACTGCGCGTCCGCGTGCAGGCACACTCGCCACTCCGTGCATCTGGTGTCCAATTCCTCGCAGGGTATGAATCAGCTTGCGATCGAACGGCCCGTGAATCTTGTTTCGCAGATAGCTGACGTAAACGTCCACGACGTTGGTTGGCTTGGCAAAAGGGAAGTGCCACACTTGCTGCGCAATCTCCGCTCGGGTCACCTGCTCTCGAGCATTGCGCATTCGATACTCCCACCGTCCGAATTCCTTCGGCGCCCACTCGATCACTCGCCCGGCACGTTTCACGGAGTGCTCCAGCCGGTTCAGCGCTGAAAGCTAGCCGGGGCCACCGACACCTGGGTTCGCTGCGCCGCCAAGCACGTCGAATCGAACTAGAGATCTCAGGCTCTCGGGCCTGCTTGGGCCGGGATCCCGCGGAATCGGAGATTGCCGCGCAGCTTTCTGTCGACCTTTAGATTCGCAGACTGCCAGAGGCGCACACACGCAGGGACTCGGTAAGGAGGCTCGGCAAGTTTCTGCTCGTAGGGACGAACCGGCTCCCCACCAGCAAACGCTCCCGTGCGAGAGGCGACCGACATTTGCAATCTCAATTCGACCCATCCCTGTGAAGTTGCAAGGAGCGTCGAGTTTCCTTCGCAAAGCACTTCTGCGAGCAATCGGTGGAAAGGGGTCGCACCTGCTGCGATTCGGTGTCGTTGCCGGGAATTCCCATCGGCCTTAGCGGTCGGCCGATCGACGGCCTCGATCTAAACGGTTATTTCAGAACGTGTGACGATGGCATCAATAGCGTAGGCGGCCGCTTCCCTCGCATGACTCGAGCGCGCCATCTCGTCGTTGCAAACGGCTGGTTAGCTCCGCGCCAACCCAGAACGAGAAGAGGAGTCGGTTGCCGGCGAGGGAGCGCATCGATAAGCACTGTAAATACACAGCTTGCGGTCTGTGATATTCTGTGGTCGTCGAAGCGCCTGCTTTCGCACGAGGCCTCAGCAAGCATGTCCCGACCATCCTGGAAACGCCTTGACAATGGCGGGGCGGGCACGATAAGCTCTTGCGGCCATAATAACCGGTTAGGAAAACATCGTCTATGCCGGTCGCAAAACGAGGCAGCGAGCTGCGTGGATCGAACTTAGATCTTACTTGAAGAGATCCGGCTATTTTGCCGGAGCGCGGCACGACGAAGGCCACCAATCCATGTCAACCGCGGGCGTTCTGGCAGCGACGTTGGTAAAACCCGGCAAGTACGAGATACGCGAATACCCTTTGCCGCAACCCGCTGCCGGTTGTGTGCTGATTCGCATGGAAATGTCCGGGATCTGCGGCACCGACAAGCACACGTTCCAGGGTTACACCACGCAGTACGGCGGCCGCGTGCTCGAATTTCCGATTATCCAAGGGCATGAGAATGTCGGAACGATTGCGGCGATTGGCGGAGACGGAAAGTACGCGGACTTCGAGGGCGTCGAGCTGCGCGAAGGAGATCGCGTGGTGGTTGGCGCGAACGTGGCGTGCGGCGAGTGTTATTACTGCCGGCACGATTTCCCGTACTACTGCTGCGAGAAGACGACCGATTACGGCAACAACCTGAGTGCGAAGAATCCGCCGCATCTGTTTGGCGGATGGGCGCAGTACATGTATGTGGTGCCGGGAAGTTTTCTGGTGAAGGTGCCGGACGATTTGCCGTCGGAGGTCGCGGTGCTGACGGAGATTTTCGCGGTGTCGGTGGGACTGGATCGGGCAAAACAGATGTCCGCGTTTCCGAACGAGTCATTCCGGTTTGACGACACTGCGGTCATGCTGGGCGTCGGTCCATTGGGGATGTGTTTTCTGATGAAGGCGCGCATGCTGGGCGCGGGTACCATCATTGCGGTGGATAAGTCCGAGTACCGCTTGAATTTTGCGAAGCGGCTGGGCGCGGATGCTGTGATCAATGCCGGGAGCACGTCCAAGGCAGAGCGCCTGCAGATGGTGAAGGATTTGACGCACGGGCGCGGCGCGGACATGGTGATTGAATGCGCCGGAGTGCCCGAAGCGGTACCGGAGGCGCTGGAGATGCTGCGCGTGGGAGGATTGCTGGTGGAGGCCGGGAATTTTTCGGATTTGGGCGAGGTGCCGCTGAGTCCGCACCGCCATATTTGCGCGAAGAATGCGCGGATTCTGGGCGTGGGCGGCGAAGAACCGGCAGCTTACGGGCCGAGCATGCGGCAGATGGCGCGCTACATGAAGAATTATCCGCTGCGGGAGTTTGTGACGCACCGGTACGGATTGCGGGACGTGGATGCGGCGATGAAGAAATCGGCGGAAGCGGAATCAATGAAAGTAGTGCTGGAACCGTGGCAGTAGTCGCGGCAAAAGCTGCGCGAGTAATTTCAATTTCTTCAGGGAGAGGAAAGCATGAGCGCAATCAGCGAGCGATTTCTATTTGCTTCGGCGCCGGATAGCTGGGGGGTGCTGGATTATCCCGGGCCTTCGTGGGAGCAATCGTACGAGAAGATGCTGGATGAAATGGTGGAAGCGGGTTACACGGGATCGGAGCTGGGGCCATACGGATTTTTTCCCACCGATCCGAAAATCCTTCAGCCGCAGCTGGAAAAGCGCAAGCTGAAGCTGCTGGCTTCGTTTGTCCCGGTGAAAATGACCGATCCGGCGGCGAGCCAGGCCGTGATGGAGAGAATTCGCAAGGTCGGAAATTTGCTGGCGACCTTGAAAGCGCCGTTCCTGGTGATTGCGGATGACCAATCGCCCGAGCGCAACGCGTTTTCGGGACGCGCTTACGATAAAGGATGTCCTACGCTGAGCGCGGAGCAGTGGAAGCACATCGGGAACATTGTGGCGGATGCGGAAAAGGTGGCGAACGAGTTTGGGCTGGATCTGGTGTTTCATCCGCACATCGCGACTTACGTCGAGACGCCTGAAGAGTGCGAGCGTTTTTACGATGCTACGTCGCACACGAATGTCGGCTTGTGCCTGGATACAGGGCATTGCGTTTACGGTTATGGCGATTCCGTGAAAGAGGCCGAGAAATACAAGAGCAAGCTGCGGTTTGTGCACATCAAGGATTGCGACACGAAGGTGCTGGAACAGGCGCGGCGCAACAAGTGGACGTTCGAGGAGGCCGTCGAGCACAAGGTCTTCACGGTGATCGGACAGGGCAGCATTGATTTCCCGGCGTTTTTCCGGACCTTGGTGAAGAACGGATATTCGGGATGGTCGGTGGTGGAGCAGGACGTGAAATTCGGCGCAACGCCGATTCCGCCGGCGCAGAGCATTGCGGCGAGTCTGAATTACTTGCGGGGTGTCGTAAATGATTTGGAAGCAGTGGCAGGAACGCGTTAGACGCTGAGTTGGCGGTTTAGACTTGCGACTCTCGATCGCGACCAAAAGGCCAAGTTCCTAGGGGAGAAGTCCGGATGCGTAAGCTGGGAGTTGGAGTGCTGGGCGTGGGAGAGATGGGCAAGCGGCACGCGGAGAATCTGCGGCGGCTCGTGCCGGAGGCGCGGCTGGTCGCGATTGCGGACGCTTCCGCGGAACGCGCGCGTGTGGTGGCGGAAGAGCTCGAGATCGAGAATTGCTACAGCGGCCTGGACGCGATGCTGGAGCGCAAGGATCTGGACGCGGTGCTGATCGCTACTCCGGACAAATTTCACGCGAAAGCGGTGGAGACCGCGGTGCGTGCGGGAAAAGATGTGCTGTGCGAAAAGCCGCTGGCGCTGAACCTCAACGACGCACGGGCAGCACTTGACGCCGTGGCGAAGGCGGGTCGGCGACTGCAGGTGGGATTCATGCGCCGCTACGACGCTGCTTATGCGGCGGCGATGAAGCGGATTGAAGCGGGCGAAATTGGCGTTCCGGTGATTTTCAAATCGCTGGGCCGCGATAAGGAATGGGCTCCGCTTGCGGCATACGAGTCGCGCATCAACGGAATGCTTTTTTATACAAACACGATTCACGATTTCGATTTGGCGCGCTGGATGATGCAGGACGAAGTCAGCGCGGTGCATGCGTACACGACGACAACGATCCGGCCGGAACTGGCGACGCATGGAGACCTGGTGGCAAGCGTGGTGAACCTGTCGTACCGGCGCGGCGCGATTGGGAACGTCGAGTCGTATGCGCAGGCGGTTTACGGATATGACGTGCGCACCGAGATCATTGGATCGAAGGGCTCGATTTTTGTCGGCAGCCTGCAACAGGCGCCGGCTGTCTTTCTGTCGGCCAGAGGCGGCGAGCGCAGCCTGGCCGATCATTTTCTGGCGAGATTTGCGGACGCTTACCTGGCCGAGGTGCGGGATTTTGTGCACAACATGCTGCACGACCTTGCGCCGCGGGTTACGGGCGACGATGGATTGAAAGCGCTGGCCATCGCAGTCGCAGCTGAAAAATCATATCTGCAGGCGAAACCGATTGAAGTGGCGCTTGCGGATGTGCGGGCGGCGTCTTGAGGCGCGCCTTGCAGCGCTGACAAGATTCGGCGAATGGACGGAATACATGATGCGCACCACTGAAACTGTTTACAAGAGTCCCCTGCACAAGATGACGCAAACCACACCCACCTGTTTGTGGAACGATTCCGCTTCCATCGAGGAGTTGACCTATTCGATCGAGCACGGCGCGGTGGGCGCCACGTGCAATCCGGTGATTGTGGTGGGCGTGCTGAAGAAGGAGATGAGTTTCTGGAAGGCGCGCATACAAGAACTGATCAAAGAAATGCCCACGGCGACCGAAGACGAGATCGCCTGGCAAGTGGTGCGCGAAATTTCCATCCGCGCCGCGGCTCTGCTCAAGCCAATCTTCGATGCGCAGCACGGCCGCAACGGCCGACTTTCGATACAGACCGACCCACGGCTCTTCCGCGACAGCCAGGCAATCGTGAAGCAGGCGATGGAATTCAGCCAGCTCGCGCCGAACATGATCGTGAAGATTCCGGTGACGCGCGCGGGAATTCCGGCGATCGAAGAAGCGACCTACCGCGGAGTGAGCATCAACGCGACCGTGTCGTTCACTTTGCCGCAGTGCATCGCCGTGGCTGAAGCAGTGGAGCGCGGCCTGCAACGGCGCGAAAAGGAAGGCAAGGAAATTGCGAGCATGGGGCCGGTGTGCACGCTGATGGTGGGGCGCCTGGACGACTGGCTGAAAATCGTGATGGAAAAAGAAAATATCGCGATTGATCCGGGATATCTGGAATGGGCGGGAGTGGCAGTCCTGAAGAAGGCATACAGGATATTCAGAGAGCGAGGCTATCGCATCCGGCTGCTGTCGGCGGCGTTTCGCAATCACATGCACTGGAGCGAATTTATTGGAGGGGACATGGTGATTTCGCCGCCGTGCGCGTGGCAAGTGCGATTCAACGCGAGCGATATCGAGGTGCGTTCGCGAATCGATGAGCCGGTGCGCGCGGAGATCGTCGCGGAGCTGTCCCGGAGATTCGCCGATTTCCGCCGCGCGAACGCCGAGGGCGGATTAACGGTGGAGGAATTTGATTCCTTCGCGCCGACGCGACGGACTTTGCGGCAGTTCGTTACGGCTTGCCACGATTTGGATGCGGTGGTGCGCGATATTTTGATTCCAAATCCGGAAGCGGCGTGAGCATTTTCGGAAGGGGCACTTCGCTGGCATGTAGATCCACGAAAGCGGTTGCGCCGGCAATCCTTATGGCAGGGTTGGCCGCTGGTTCACAACGAAGATCGAGGAACCCTGGCGCGCGCGACGCTTCGAAAGCATCGCTGAGCTTTCCGTGGAACTGGAAGAGTCAGCGTCTGCGATTCAGACTCAACACGTTGTGGAAAACAGATCGAGTCTAGGTCTCGAAGACAAGCGTACGATTGACTTGGCCACCACGGGAGCGGACAAGCGGCGGCCACTTGCCTCGCGATACGAATGCGTACGCACTTGACGGAGCTGACTCGGAGGAATTCTAGAATTGATGGCCTTCCCCCGGGCAAGGCTGGTAACTCATGGCCTCCTTGGAAAAAATGAGACGTAACAAAACGACCAAGGCCGCGAGCATCTATGACGTCGCTCACGAGTCAGACGTGTCCGTCTTCACCGTCTCTGCGGTGGTCAATCACAAGAGCCATGTCGGAGAAAAGCTGCGCAAGCGTGTGGAGGCAGCGATCCGCAAGCTGAATTACCGACCCAACCTGATCGCGCGGAGCCTGGCGAATCAGCGGACGCACACCATCGGAATGATCGTGCCGGATATCGCCAACCCATTTTTCCCGATGGTTGTGCGCGGCGCGGAGGATGCCGCGCAACGTCACGGATACAACTTGCTGCTGTGCAACAGCGATGACAGTCTCGCCAAGGAAGAAGCGGCTGTGGAGTTGTTGCTTTCCAAACGCGTGGATGGAATTTTGCTCACAAAAGCCGCCGAGGACTTTCGGCCATCGCTGAGGCAGATGATCAAAGAAGTTAACATCCCTTTTGTGCTGGTGATGCGCACGTATCCGAAATTGACCAAGGATGCCGTGATTACCGACGATTACCAGGGCGCGTACGACGCGGTGTGCCACCTGGCGCGTTCGGGGAGGCGGCGCATAGGATTGATTGGCGGCCCGCGGAAGGTAAGCAACGCCCTGGCGCGCTGGGAAGGTTTCCATGATGCGCTGAAGGCGGAAGGCCTGCGATTCGAACCCGAACTGGTGATCGAAGGAGATTACCGGATCGAATCCGGATTGCGCGCTGGACATGCATTGCTATCGCACCGGCCGGATGGCATTTATGTGGCAAATCATTTGATGACGGTGGGATTGCTGCAGGCGGCGGAAGAAATGGGTTTGCGCTGCCCTGAGGATTTCGGACTGGTGAGTTTCGACGATTATCCGTGGCTGGGAGTTTTTCGACCGCGTTTGACGACAGTGGAATTGCCCAAGCATCAGCTGGGGATTGCAGCCGCCGAACTGCTGATCCGTCGCATTGCGGGCGACCGCAGTGAAGCGGTGGTGAAGAAACTACAGTCCGAGCTTCGCGTGCGTGAATCCTGCGGCTTTGCGCTGCATGTATCGCGAGGAAGGTCCGAGAATTCTGACAGAAGCCTTGAAGCGAAGGGGCTACGGTAAGCAGCTCGGGAGAATGGTTGATTTACAACAGCATGTAGCTCCGCAATTTTACCCGCGCGCTCCCTCGGTTTAGCATCGCTCCGCCCACAGGACGTCGGCTTGGGCTTCGCTTTTCACCCGCAGGGGCTCTTCTCTGGCGAGCGAAAAACGGGGAGCTGTGTCTCTCCTCGTCGAACGGCCGTTCGCTGAACCCATCCATTGCCCTCGGCCTCGGTCTCGCCGCAGGCCGACTGGAATCACTCCCGACGCGACCGAAACAGCAGACGCGACTCGCAGTCTATCTACAGCCTGCCAACCACATCGTGCGCCGTCCGCAATGTCGCGTAACGGGAGCGTCCTAGAACGCCAGTTTGAGACCAAACTGTATAATCCGGGGCGGAGCCGTCGCTTGTGCAAACCCGAAGTTCGATGCGTTGATGTTCCCTTGCACGTTTTCAAATTGGACGTGATTGAATATGTTAAAAAATTCTGCGCGGAACTCCAGATTGAATCTTTCCGTCAGAATCGTGTTCTTCACCAAGGCCATGTCCCAGTTATTGATTCCGGGGCCATTGAAGAAGCGACGCTTGGAATTGCCCAACTGTCCCAGCGTCTCCAAACTGAATAAGGAGGTGTTGAAATACGGAAGTCCGGAACGCGGATTCGTGATCTGCAAGGGTCCCGGAGCGTAATTCGGCGTGTCGACATCGTTGACGATGGGACCGGTGAAGGCGGTGCCGAGCAAAGAGCGATCATCTGTCTCGTAAATGATTACGGGGACGCCTGTGGCAAACCGTGTAATGCCGCTAATTTGCCATCCATTGGTCAAGCGCTTGGGGCCGTCCAGTAGGTCGATGGGCAAGTTGTAGTTGTAGCTGCCAACGAAGTTATGGGTTTCGTTGAACGCCGAAAGTGATCGACTTGCGGCATGGTTCAAGGGGTTAAGCTGTTCGCCGTAACCGGAAGCATCATCGAGCGATTTGCTGTAGGTGTAACCCACCAATGTCTGCAGGCGCTTGCTGGTATGGCGAAAATTAATCTGAAGCGAGTTGTAACCGGAATTGCCGATCGTGGTGAAGTAACCGTTACTCTGGAAATTGTCGGAGCTGGGTGAGTTAAACCCGTCGAGCACACGAGTCGTGGCAAATGAGGTTACTCCGGGAAATCCAGGAGCAGACACGCCCGGCGCCAAAGTGATCGGGTTGCCCACGCCCGGATCCTCGCCTCCGGGCCCACAACTCGAGCTGCCAGGAGCCAGGTTCGGGTTGACTTTTCCAGGCGATAACGCGGGATTCAACAAGAACAGACATAGAGACTGGCTTCCGATATTGGACTCGAGCGTAGAGAGAAGGCGATGTCCCTGCGTTCCGACATAGCTCAGAGTGAGCAACGTTCCCTTGGAAAACTCTCGCTCGATCGATAGCTCATAATCCTCCGCGTATGGCAGGCGGTTATGAATGTCAATGGCGGGCGAGCTGACGATGGGGAGCAACACCGTCCAGTTGAGGGAGTTATCCGGATTGCTGGGGCTGGCGTTCAGCGGAGGGAAGGCTACCGGGAATCGCTGCAGCTGACTTACGCCGTTCTGGCGATTAATGAAAGGAGTTGTGAACGATGGAGTGTTACCTACGTAGAAAAACCCGAAGGGCGCGGCGCCGATCTGATTGAAACTGGTGGCTCCCTCGAACGAATTGTAGAACATCCCGTACCCTGCACGAATACTGAATTGGCCGGGGCCGCCCGTCAACTTGGATAAAAATCCGTCGCTGGCGCTTGGCGAGTACGCAATGCCGATGCGTGGCGCAAAGTTGTCGTAACGCACAGGCGCCAAAGTTCGCGGAATTCCTGGGTCTCCGGCGAACACCCATCCTGTTGGCGAACCTGGAAATGTTACGGATTGCTTGCCGGGAACAAGGGTCTCAATTTGATTGTGTTGTTCCGACCAAGGAGTACTAACGTCCCACCGCAATCCATAGTTCAACGTCAGGTTGGAACGGACGCGCCAACTGTCTTGTCCATAGAGGCCAATGTAATGGCTCCGCCCGTTAAAGGGAAGGGCCGCGCCCTGCACAAACTGCGCGGGCGCACCAATCAGAAAATCGGCAAAATCAATGCCGGTCTCGCTGGCCGTGGTATACACGAAATTGCCGTTAGCCACGTTGGACAGCTGTTGAGCCAACTGATTATAGTGGTAGGCTCCGCCAAACCGCAGAGTATGCGTTCCCACCACCTTGCTGTAATTGTCCAGCCACTGGAAAGTGTTCTCGATGTAACGATTGGGCCGGCTAGGGACGCCAACCGTGAACGACTGGAAGTCCAACTCTGGCACGCCCTGAATGGCGGGATTTTGCACGTCAATACCGAGTGTGTTTGCACCGGTGGTGAATCCTAGCGAATCCAAGGTCACCGCGCCGCCGTTTGCCGGGGCGTTCACCAGGATGTTATTGCGCACGAACTCGAAGCGTGCCTCATTGACAGAGGAATTCCCCAGGGTCTTGGTGGCACCTAGATTGACAACCTGGGTGCGCCCGGTACCAGTGGCAGCAAAACCGGGGACGTTGGCCGTTGGGTAGGGATTGAGCAGGCTGTAATTGTCAAAGAAATAGTACGCGGAAAGCAGACCAAACCGGGTGTTCGCGTCCATCCGTCCGCTGGTTTTCGAGTCATTGATGGTGAGAGCTTCGGCCGTGGTCTGGAAAGCACTTCCGTTATTAGGGATAGGGATGAACGGCAGGATATTCTTTGCCGGAGTCGAGAATGCGGTCATCGGAATTTGCGCGTTCGGGAAGACACATACAGCCGAACTCGTGCATCCAGGAGTGTAATAATTCTCACCGGCCGAGACGGGGTAGCCCAGCTCCCCTTGAAGCGTTTGTGCCCACGCCGCACCGCCTACGGTGCCGGTCAAGAGGCCGGCGCGATCCGCGAAATTCCCGGTGTGCTCAGCCTGAGATGGCACGGCGACTGCACCGGTATTCACCCCCTGAACCACGCGGTTACCCTGGTAATCGGCAAAGAAAAATATCTTGTCACGCTTTACCGGTCCCCCCAGCGTGCCACCGTACTGATTCTGGTGATAGACGCCGCGTGTTGCCGGACCGTTGAAGACATAGTTGGCCGCATCAAGATCCGTATTGCGCAGGAATTCGAACAAGTTTCCGTGGAATGCATTGGTTCCCGACTTCGTGATCACATTAATCTGACCGCCGCTGTAATTGCCATATTCCGCGTCGAAGTTGTTGGTCAGAATCCGAAACTCCGCGATGGAATCCAGGTCGGGGATTACCGCAGTTCCGCCAAACCCGGGCTCCTGCACCGTAGCTCCATTGAGCAGGAATCCGTTATTTGCTTCACGCATGCCGTTGACGGAAAGTCCTCCGGCATTGAGGTCGCCCGATACGAGCGGCATAACAACACCGGTCGAATTGAACGGACCTGCAAGAGCGCCGGAGAGGCCGGACGATGTGGAAACGACGCCGGGCTGTAGGGCCATCAGGTCCGTGTAGCTGCGTGTGACGAGCGGAACGCTCGTCATCTCTTCGCCGGTGATCACTTCGCCCATCTGCGTATTCTCAGTGTCCACGTGCAAAGTCGAACTGGAAACCACAACCTTCTCCGACGTCGCCCCGACTTGCAGCGTCACGTCAACAACCAACGCCGAGTTCACGTCCAGAACAAGGTCCGTCTGGCGGTAGGCCTTAAATCCGGTTTGCGCCACGTCAATCACATATTTCCCCAATGGTAGTACTTGGAAGGAGTAAAAACCTTGCGAGTTGGTGGTCTGCGTCGTGGCCACCCCGGTATCCACATTGGTTGCGGTAACAGTCGCACCAGAGATAATTGCGCCGCTCTCGTCCTTGATTGTTCCGGAGATGCTGGCTGTCACGCCTGGGAACGCGCGCGCGGTCCATACCAACACCATCGCGACCAGGAGCACCGCCCCCGCCGCCTGCCGTTTGCGAGAGTGCGCGCAGGGTCCGGTGTCCCGCTGTGCTCCGTTCTGCCGGAAGCCCGCGCCCACGTCGCGGTGACGCGACGGTCGAAAGAGAAAAATCAAAGATTGCAAACACCTAACTGCCTGTGTGCTCTTGGTCATGCCAGCTTCTCCCTTTCCGCTTTGAGACGAGCGCCACTGCTGCGTTCGGGCGTCGTCCACTGAATGAGTGCATACGCTACGGAGAAGACCGTCCCCAAACGCAAAAAGCGCCGGCAACACCCAAGCCGGCAAAAACGATCCGCGAATCTCCGAGTGTGGGGATAATTGCTAAGCGCTTATAGAGCGAACTCTTGTGATCTGTCAAGCGTTTTTCCTCAATAATTTAGATATTTTTGTGAAGCGGCCATTCCCGCGCACTCAAATCCACAAATGGGTTAGCGGACACGGTCACTCGCTAAGCACACCAGAGCAAACAATACTTCGCCCATCGGCGAGCGGCAGTAAATGGGCAAGCTGCCACAAAGAATGCCCAAGCCGCGCGCGATCGCGAAGGCTCAAGCACAGATTCGACTGACCAGCCCTGATCGTCTGACGGCGCATGCGAACTCAGTCGCGGCGACGAAGTCGTTGCTCGACGCCGTCGCCGCTGCGGTCCACCTACGATCGAGAGTCGTGTCCTGGTCGAGCACCTCCTGCATCTGCCGCTTTTTTCGGTCGGCCCCAAAAATACCAACAGGCACCCACTCCCATGGCAGCGGCGCTAGCGATCGAATTGACCCAAGCCGAGCGCGGAAGACTAATCACCGCGAGAAGGAAAAGAATCCAAACCAGCGCCGCGAAGCAGAGAGTCCGTGAAACCTGCAGCGTACCCGGACCCGCGGACGGTTCGGATACCGGCGCAAGGTCTCCCGCCGGATGTGCGCGGTTTTCTGTTTTGGATTTCCTGCTTGCTGCCCAGAGCGCGGCGGCCACCACAATTCCGTAAACAATGTACATCGTCAAAGTGCAGATTCCGGTGATCACTACCTCAACCTTGGCCCAACTTGTGAAAGCTGCGGCAATCAGCGCGACGGTCCAAATAGCGTTGGCAGGGACTTTGTGGACACTAATCCGAGCCAGCCACGAGGATGCAGGCAACTGTCCGTCTCGCGCCATGGCCCAGACCATGCGCGTCAGCGTGGTGACGTTTGCCAGAGCACACGCAAAAATAGAAACAAAGACCAGCAACATTGCCGCGTCCGTGACGTAAGGAGGGAAATAGTGCTCCATGATGTAGAGCAGCGGTGTGGAATGCGTGCTGGCGATGGCCAAGGAAGGAATCGCGAGCGTAAACCCGATAAGCACGGGGAACCCGAGAAACACCGAGGCAAGCTCGGAAAGAATGATTGCCATGGGCACTCTCTGCTGTGGCATGTGGGTTTCCTCCGCAACGTTCGCAGCGGCTTCGAAACCCCCGATGGTCCATGCACTCATCAGCGCGGATGAGGCAAACGCAGGCAAGTAGGCGAGCCCGGATGGCTGCGCAGGATGACTGAACAAAAAACTCACAGGATGAGTTTTGCGAATCAGAGCGACGGCAAGCAGCAGCAAGCCAATCGAAACTGTGCCAAGGATTTCCGCAACGACCGAGAAATCATTGACCACACTTGCGAGTCGAATGCCGAAGTGATTGATCAAAGAGATTGTGAACAGGATTGCGACGGTTGTCAGAACCACGTTCCGGTTTGTCTGGGCCAGTCCCAGGTAAGGGACGAGATAATTTGCCATGGCATAGCAAACTCCCGACATGCCGGCAATGAATTGCACAATCATGATCCAGCCCGCCCACCAAGCCAACCGCTCTCCTGCGAGCTGCCGCGTCCACTGATAGGCATAGCCCGACAGCGGGATTTGCCGCGCGAGTTGCGCAAAAACCAGCGCGACGAGGAACTGCCCCGCGCCCACGATGAGCCAAGTCCAAATAAACGCCGGACCACCGATTTGCAATCCTGAGCCGTAATTTGCGAACAGGCCTGTGGTAACAGAAATCACCGAAAAGCTGAGCGCGAACGCTGAGAAGTACCCCAGAGACCGTTTCAGTTCCTGACGATATCCGAAGCGCTCGAGCACCTGCTCGTCGCTAGCAGGCGTTGTCGTCTGGGCTTCGCCGGATCCTGCTGCCATAGCACCTCACCAGGGCCGACGAGTTGCGCGCTGAGCCGGCGTTCTGTTTTGAAGAGCCGGAAGCGTGCTGCGGTTTTCGGCGACCAAGAAATATGCTCAGTTTCCGCCCGATCAAAGCGCTTATTTCACGTAAAGCAGCTGCAGCGTGTTTGTCGAGCTCCGCGACGCACTCAGAATCGCTCGCTAATTTGGATCGAACTGCGGAGCACCTTTCTGAGCTGCCCGAATCGTCTGCTTCCGCTGATCGCGGTCATGTGTGAATCAGTGAAATCTTTCACAAACCGATGCAACTCACGCGCTGAAAAGCCTAATCATCTTCTCCCGAGAGTCATCGATGTGCACTTGCATCGCCTGGCGGGCCTCCGCTGGCTGGTGTGACGCGATGGCTCGAAGAATGTCGGTATGGCCGATCCATCCCGGTACGGTCTGGGTGCAGAGCGTATCGAGGCGAGTCACATAGTCGAGCATCAGGGAAAGCTGGCTGGTCACTCGCTGGTTGCCGGCGATTTCGGACAGCCGGCGATGAAATGCAACATTGGCAAGCAGGATGTCTGCCAAGTTAACCGTAGTACTGGATTCGGGTGCGCCGACGGCTTGCAGTTCCTGGATCTGTTCTGCTGTCGCGATTCGTGCAACTTTTTCCGCGGAAAAGCACTCGAGTAGTTTGCGATATTCATACATATCCACAATGTCGCGCACCGAAATAGGGGTTACCATGAAACCCTTGCGGCGGATGCGCGACAGCCATTTGTCCTGCAACAGTCGTGTACAGGCTTCGCGCACGGGAGTACGGCTCGTTCCGCAGCGCTCCGCCAGGTCTAGTTCGGAAAGGAATTCCCCCGGAGACAGCTTGGCCGTCTTGAGCCACTCGTGCAGAATGCGGTAAACGCGCTCCACTTCGCCCAATTTGTCGGTCTTGCTTCGAGTTGCGATCTTCAATCGAACACCACCGTCTTGTTTCCGTAGAAGAGAATGCGATGACTCAGGTGCCATCGAACGGCCCGCGACAGAACCATACGCTCCAGGTCGCGGCCTTTCTGCACGAGATCCGCTACTTGGTCCCGATGAGAAACCCGGGTCACGTCCTGGTCAATGATCGGTCCCTCATCAAGCTCCTCGGTCACGTAGTGGCTGGTGGCTCCAATCAGTTTCACACCGCGCTGAAAAGCGGCGTGATACGGCTTGGCCCCGGTAAACGCGGGCAGGAAGGAATGGTGGACGTTGATGATCCTCCGCGGGTACTGATCTACAAAAGAGGCTGACAGGATCTGCATGTAGCGGGCGAGCACCACCAAATCAATATTGTTCAGTTTCAGCGAATCGATCTGGCGTTCCTCGATCTCCGTCCTGTTCTCGGCCGTTGCGGGAAAGTACTGGAATGGAATTTTGTAGAAGCACGCTAGTCCCTCGGCGTCGGGATGATTGCTGACGATCATTGCAATCTCGCCGGCCAACTCACCAAGCTGGTAGCGGTGCAGCAGGTCGAGCAAACAGTGCTGATAGCGGGAAACAAAGATTGCCATGCGCAGCCGTTGCGACGACCAAGCCAGCCGCCAGCTCATGTCGAACTCCTGCGCAATCGCGGCAAATTGTTCGCGGAAAGCTTCCTCGCTCAGGTCGAATCCATCGAGCGACCACTCCACCCGCATGAAGAACATGCCCGCGAAATTATCCTGGTGCTGATCGGCGTGCAGAATATTCGCGCCGTGACCATAGAGAAGCTGCGCGACGGTGGAGACAATGCCTCGGCGGTCGGGGCAATCGATCAAAAGTATGCCGGAACTCAAGAAAAGCTTGCCCCCTGTCTGTAATACTTGTAGTATACCACAAGAATTACGGAAATATTATGTGCGGAATTGTTGGTTTCCTGCGAAAGTCCGGCGCTGATCATCAGCCCCTCGGCGAAGTCCTGCTGGCGATGCTGCAGTCGCTCGCTTGCCGCGGCCCAGACTCCGCCGGCGTCGCGCTTTATGGGATTCCGCAGCCCCATCGGCTCGTGGCCCAAGTGAAGCTGGGTGACAATGGCAATCACTCTCAGCGCGCCCGCGATATAGAGACGATCGCGCTGAAATTCGGCGCGCAGGATCTTTCGCAAAAGGGCTCCTATCTGCGCTTCACATTCGGGGAAAACGGCGACCTCCGGCCGTTAATCTCCGCGATTGAGTCCGTCTCCGGAAACGTCGAAGTGGTCAGCGTGGGCCGTCGTCTGGAGATTCTGAAGCAGGTGGGTTCTCCGTCTCGCCTCGAGCAAAGCTTCGGCATATCGGGATTCCGCGGCGAGCATGGAATTGGTCACACTCGTCTTTCCACCGAATCAGCGGTGGATCTCAGCCATTCGCAACCTTTTTGGGGGCACGGCTATCCTGATCTTGCCATCGTTCATAACGGCCACATTACGAATTACCATCAACTCCGACGGCGTTACCAGGAACGCGGCGTGCGCTTCTACACCGAAAATGACTCCGAGATTGTGGCGATTTATCTGGCGGAGAAATTGACACAAGGCCTTCGTCTGCGCGCGGCGCTGGAATCCATGGTCGATGAACTGGATGGGTCTTTCAGCTGTTTAGTGGCAACCGAAACTGCCCTCGGCTTTGTAAAGGACGCGTTTTCGTTCAAACCGCTGCTCTACACCGAGACGGCCAGCTTCGTTGCTGTGGCCACGGAAGAAATCGCGATGCGCGGAGCCTTTCCGGGAGATTACATCGTTCGCGAAGCACAGGCCAAAGAGGTGCAAGTATGGCAGAGATCGACGCAGCCGGGCGCAGTGCTCGCGAAGTCAACGCTGCGATCCGAAAGCTAATCGCGGAATCCAGCACCGATATCACGGTGCTGAACCCCGCGGCGCGGCACAATTTGGCGGTTGCGATTCTTCATGGAGTTCACATCCGCATTGCCGGCAGCGCGGGCTACTACTGCGGGGGATTGGGCGACGGTGCTTCGATTGAAATAGAGGGAAGTGCCGGATGGGGTCTTGCCGAATCCATGTTGAGCGGAACGGTCGTTGTCCATGGTAACGCCGGCAGCGGCGCGGCAGCAGCTCTTCGCAACGGATCGGTCATCGTCCACGGCGATGCCGCCGCCCGGCTGGGCGTCTCGATGAAGGGTGGCGAAGTGATTGTTGCCGGAAATTGCGGATATATGGCTGGCTTCATGGCGCAGAAAGGTACGCTCATCGTTTGCGGTGACGCCGGAGATGCTTTCGCCGATTCGATGTACGCCACCGTTTGCTACGTTGGTGGAAAGATCGCCAGCCTGGGAACAGACGCTGTGCTGAGTGCGCTAGACCCCGCGGAAATCGAACGACTGGAAGCCTCCTTGAGCGCTCATCTGCCGCCAGCCGTGCGCCGCAGCAAGCCGGCAGCAGCCGATTTCAAAAAGGTCATCGCCGGCAGAAAACTTTGGAATTTCGACAAGCGCGAGTGGCGCACCTGGCAGGAGGCTCTCTAGCGTGGCAGAACTGCAGACCAGCGGAATTTTTGCGCCAGGCGTGATCGAGGACATTCAGGCCAAGGCGGAGTCAGGACTGTATTCCATTCGCGGCTTCGGCACTCTGCGCGAGCGTCGCTGGGCGACCTTCGACGATCTTACTTTTCTTCCTTGTTCTCTGACACGCATTCCCCTGGAGGGCTATCGCGAAAAATGCTCCACCAAGACCGTGCTGGGTACGCGCTTCGCGAAGAAACCCATTGAGCTCGATATTCCAATCATGATCACCGGAATGAGTTGGGGGGCGCTCTCTTTCAACGCCAAGGTCGCTCTGGCCAAAGGCGCAGCATCGGCTGGTTCGTCCAATACCACGGGCGACGGCGGAATGCTCAGAGCGGAACGCGACAATAGCCGGACGCTAATCTACGAAGTGCTGCCCTCCCGGTATGGAATCAATATTCATCATATGCGCGAAGCCGACGCCATCGAACTGACCATCGGACAAGGTGCCAAGCCGGGAACAGGCGGTCTGCTGCTAGGATCCAAAGTCTCAGACCGCATCGCCGAACAGCGCGACTTGCCGATCGGGGTTGACCAGCGCAGTCCAGCCCGCCACCCGGATTTCCTGGGGCCAGACGACATGATCATTAAGGTCGAGGAATTGCGCGAGGCCACAGACTGGCAGGTGCCTATCTTTATCAAGATGGGTGCCAGTCGCGTTTATGATGACGTCAAACTGGCCGCCAAGGCGGGCGCGGATGTAATTGTTGTGGACGGTATGGAAGGCGGCACGGGAGCGTCGCCTGCTATTTTCCAGGAGCATACCGGGATTCCCACGCTCGCCGCGGTTTGCGAGGCGCGTCTTGCGTTGGAGGATATCGGTCTCTACGGCGAAGTTCAGTTAATCATCTCAGGCGGGATTCGCGACGGCGTGGATGCAGCCAAAGCCATGGCTCTCGGCGCCGATGCTTGCTACATCGGAACGGCGTCCCTAATCGCGCTCAATTGCAACAAGCCCATTTACGAGGACGACTACCGCGCCATCGGCGCGGCTCCGCACGCTTGCCATCACTGCCACACGGGACGATGCCCGGTTGGTATCACGACGCAGGATCCGGAGCTGATGAATCGTCTGGATATTGACCAGGGCGCAGAGCGCGTTCGCAATTTGCTGCGCGCGATGACCCTGGAAATTCAGATGCTGGCGCGCTCCTGCGGAAAATCAAACATTCATCATCTCGAACCGGAAGATTTAGCGGCGCTCACGCTAGATGCTTCGGCAGTCTGCGGCATCCCACTCGCTGGTACCAGAAAGGTATTCGGCAAGTAATGTCCTTCTTGATTCCGTGTCCGAATTGCGGCAACCGTTCGGTGTACGAATTCCGCTTCGGCGGAGAAGTGCAAGCACCGCCGACTTCTGCTGCGCCGCCGGGCGATTGGCAGAAGCATCGGTTCAATCGCGTAAACGCCGCGGGCGTGCAGGCCGAATGGTGGTTTCATCGTTCCGGTTGCCGGCAGTGGATGCAAGCAGTTCGAAATACAGTCTCTAACGAAGTTCTGGAATCATTTTTACCGGGAGACAAACAAGAGTGAAATTCCGGTTTCATGACAAGACGATTGAGGCGCAGCCAGGAGATACGGTTGCGGCGGCACTCTATCGCAGCGGGCAGCGCATCTTCAGCCGAAGTTTCAAATACCATCGCCCCCGCGGCTTGCTTTGTGTCTCCGGAAAGTGTCCCAATTGTCTGATGAATGTGGACGGTATCCCCAACGTCCGCACTTGCATCACCCCTGTCCACGAAGGGTTGAGGGTCAAGGCGCAAAACGCCTATCCCTCGTTAGAGACCGACTTCCTCTCTGTTACCCAGCGCTTTGACTGGCTGATGCCTGTAGGCTGGTATTACAAAACCTTCACGCGTCCAGCCATGTGGCATGCCGTCGAACCGGCGATTCGCAAAGTCGCCGGCCTGGGCGAAATTCTTCCCAGCGGCCCTAGGGAATACGAGCATGCATGGATGCACGCGCACACGGTCGTGATTGGCGGCGGCTGGGCTGGGATGCAGGCCGCCCTCGCAGCTGCCGAACGCGGTGAACAGGTGGTCTTGATTGATGATCAGGTGGCGCTCGGTGGGCAAGCTTGTTATCGCAAACGCATGGGTCCGCGGCCCGATGCCATCATCGCTCGCATTCGAGCCGCAGCGAACATCCGCCTGCTTCAGAACAGCTATTGCTTTGGTCTTTACGAAGGTAATCTTCTCGGAGTACTGCAACGCGCTCCGCATCCGGGTGCCTCCGAACGTCTCATCCACCTACGGGCTCAACAGACGGTTGTGGCGAGCGGAGCGTATGAGGCTCCGATTGTCTTTCCTAACAATGATCTCGTTGGCGTCATGCTCTCGACGGGCGTGCTCCGATTGCTTCATTTGCACCGCGTGCAGGCCGGCAAGCGCGCCGTGGTTGTGGGCAAGTCCCTGCAGGCCGGCGAAGTGGCTGAAGAGTTGCGTGACGGCGGCATTGAGATTGTGGCGATCGTCGATCCAGACACGATACTAAAAGCAACTGGCTCCAGCACGGTGAATGGAATTCAAACGCGCACCGGACACTTCTCGTGCGATCTGGTCGTGATTTGCGGACCGCGAATCCCTGACAACGGATTTGTCGCACAGGCTGGCGGAAGGATCGAGTGGAGCGAACCGCAGGGAGCATTCCTACCCACGCTCCCGCCGTCGAATGTCTCCGCGGTCGGTGATGCTAGTGGCGAAGCCGTCGCCAACACCATTGCACCGCTGCCAACCAGCAAGCGCGCTTTCGTCTGCTTGTGTTCGGACGTAACCAGCGCGGATCTTTGCGACGCCGTCGCCGAGGGTTTCAATCACATTGAGACACTAAAACGCTACACGACTGCGACGATGGGTCCCTGCCAAGGACGCATGTGCCAATTGTCTGCGATCGGAGTTTGTGCCCGCGAGACTGGCCGCTCGATCGGCGAGACGGGGATGACCACTTCTCGTCCGCCGAATCCGGGAGTGAGCCTCGGTGCGCTGGCGGGGCCGAAGCATCATCCACTGCGACGCACCCCCATGCATTACGCGCACCAGGATCTGGGCGTCGTGTGGTTGGACATGGGTGACTGGCAGCGGCCACGCTACTACACCGACCACTTGGCCGCGAGCGAGGAAGAACGTGTCTTGCTTGAATACCGCGCCGTCCGCGAAGCGGCCGGGCTGATTGATGTGAGTACGCTCGGCAAGCTCGACGTTCGGGGAGCTGACAGCGGGAAGCTGCTCGATAAAGTGTACACACATCGCTTTTCCGATCTGCCGCCGGGGCGTGTGCGTTACGCCCTCATGTGTGATGAGGGTGGCATCATTCTCGACGACGGCACTGTTTCTCGAATCAGCGAAGACCGCTACTTCGTCACCACCACCAGCGGGAATCTCGATTTCGTACAGCAGTGGCTCGAATGGCAAATCTGTGCCACCGGCTGGGATGTCCATATCACCAATGTGACGGCGGGTTACGGAGCGATGAATCTTGCCGGACCGAAGAGCCGCGATACTCTGCGCAAGTTAACCGAATGCGATTTGAGCTCCGGTAGTTTTCCATACATGGCTTGTCGGGAAGCCAAGATCAAAGGGATTCCCGCCATCCTGTTGCGGATTGGATTTGTCGGCGAAACTGGCTGGGAAATACACTGTCCAGCCGAGTCGGCGGAAGGGTTGTGGCGAGCTATTCTTGGCGCGGGACACGAATTCGGCGTTCGACCGTTTGGTGTAGCAACGCAGCGTTTACTGCGCCTGGAAAAACGCCACGTCATCGTCGGCGTAGATACAGACGCTTTGACAAATCCATACGAAGCGGATATGGCCTGGGCCGTCAAGCTCGATAAGAAAGAATTCATCGGCAAGACACTTCTTGCGCATGCGGCCAAGGATCGCTCGAGAGAGCGCCTGGTTGGTTTTGTGCTGCAATCTCCTGGCGTACCCGAGGATGGCGCTGCCGTGGTCGTAGATGGGCAGCCCGCCGGCCGCGTGACCAGCGCCCGTTACTCTCCTGCGCAGCTGGCGGCGGTCGGTCTCGCCTGGGTGAAGACATCGCTGGCGCAAGACGGAGTGTTCATTGACCTCCGCGTTAACGGTGAGCTGCTGAAGGCCAAAGTTACCATGAAACCGTTCTACGATCCGGAGGGCGTGCGCCTCCGCCAATAATATGAAACGCTCCGCACTCTTTCACTTGCATCAGCGAGCAGGCGCGAAGTTCGTCGAATGCCACGGCTGGGAAATGCCGCTAAGTTTCGCTTCTCCCGAATCGGAGGGATCTCAGGTGCGCGAGCAAGTCGGCCTGGCGGACTTGAGTTATCGCGCGAAGTTCGACACCAAGACTGCGCCGTCGCGGCCGTTCTGGCCGCTCGGTAGAAATCACTTCTTGATCGTGGGCGAGCCGCCGCTTTCGCCGCCTTCCGGAGCAACCGACGTCACCAGCGTTTACGCAGAATTGCTTCTTGCAGGACCATCAAGCACGGCCGTGTTGAGCAAGCTTACGTCGCTGAATCTTTCCGACGCCGCACTGCCGAATCTGTTCTGCGCCCAGGCGAGTCTCGCCCATGCGCACACCATATTTCTGCGCGAAGACATCGGATCTATCCCGGGATTTCGTCTGCTAATCAGCAGGGAATATGCGGAGTCAGCATGGGAGGCCATCGTCCACGCAGGGCATGAATTTCATCTGCAGCCCTTCGGTTTGGGGGCTTTGGAACTGCTGCGGAACTGAGCGATGCAACTGTTTAGCAAAAATCGGATGTGGCGACAGCACGAACTGCGCTCCAGCTACGATGTGGTAATCGTTGGCGCCGGCGTACATGGGCTGGCCGCCGCATACTATCTCGGCAAGAAACACGGCGTACGAAAGGTAGCTCTGCTCGATAAGAGTTACCTGGGTGCCGGAGCCAGCGGCCGCAATACCGCAATTTTGCGGTCGAACTATCGCACTCCCGAGGGTATTCCTTTTTACGATGCTTCGTTGAAGCTGTATGAGGGGCTGTCGCGGGAGCTTGATTGGAACCTGCTTTTTAGCCAATGCGGACATCTAACCCTCGCTCACAGCGACTCCTCCGTGACCGGGCTGCGAGTGCGTGCCGAGAACAACCAACTGCTGGGGGTAAACAGCCGGATCATCGGCAGGGAAGAAATTGGCAATCTCGTCCCGTCGCTAAATCTGAGCGAATCGACGCGTTATCCGATTCTGGCGGCTCTTTACCATCCGCCGGGCGGAATAATCCGACACGATGCGGTCGTGTGGGGATTGGCGCGGGCTTGCGATCGAATGGGCATCGAAATCCATGCTTTCACGGAAGTCACAAGCATCATCGTTGAAAATCATCGCGCTGTTCAGGTGATCACAAATCGTGGCCGGGTTGCCGCCGGGGCGGTTCTCAACGCGACGGCGGGCTGGGCAACTACCATTTCGCGAATGGCAGGCGTCCCATTGCCCATCGTCACTCATCCGCTGCAGGCCTGCGTCACCGAGCCGCTGAAGCCTTTCCTCGACACCGTCATCGTGTCCGCTACGCTTCACGTTTATCTTAGTCAGACGGATAAAGGAGAGTTGGTTATCGGCGCAGAAATTGATCCCTATCAGTCATACAGTATGAAAAGCACGCTTCCCACACTGGAGCAGATGGCGACTTATACGTTGGAATTATTCCCACAGTTGCACGGCATGCGCATCCTGCGCCAATGGGCGGGAATCTGTGATATGACTCCCGACTTCGCTCCCATCATCGGCACTTCCCAGGAAGTCAGCAATTTTTACATGGACGTAGGCTGGGGAACCTATGGCTTCAAGGCCGCTCCCATCTCCGGAAAATGCATTGCTGAGCTGATTGCAACGGGCAAGCCGCCCGGCTTGATCCAGCCGTTTTCTCCGGCGCGCTTCGAGACCGGAAATCTCGTAGGCGAAAAGGCAGCAGCAGCCGTCTCGCACTGAAATCGGAGGCAGGAAATGACTGATGCCCTGAGGTCGCAACTGACAGAAAAAGGCGTGGAGTATGTGTTCTGTTCGTTCGTGGAATTGACGGGTGCGCCGAAAGCCAAGCTGGTTCCGGTTTCACACATCGAGGAATTTGCGCGCGACGGAGCGGGCTTCGCTGGATTCGCTTGCGGTGACGTCGGCCAGGGACCGCACGATCCAGATGTCTGCAGCGTCCCCGATTTCCACGCGCTAACGATTCTTCCGTGGCGGCCTAACACAGCGTGGGTGCCCGGAAACTTGCACGTCGACGGCAAGCCCTGGCCGCTTTGCCCGCGCACGGCGCTCATACGTCAAGTGGAGCTGTCGCGCAAGCAGGGTTATGTCGTCAACGTCGGAATCGAACCAGAGTTCATGCTTCTGAAGAAAAATTCTGCGGGCGAGTATGCCCCGTGGGACGCATTCGACACTCTCGCTAAACCCTGTTACGACCTGCGCGCTCTTTACCGCAATCTCGAATTGATGACGACTCTGCTCGGATTCATGCAGGGGCTTGGCTGGTCTCCTTATGCCGGGGACCACGAAGATGCAAATTGCCAGTTCGAGATCAATTGGACCTATTCCGACGCTTTGACCACCGCCGACCGGCACACTTTTTTCAAATGGATGGTTCGCACGATTGCCGAGCAGCATGGTCTGCTGGCCACATTCATGCCGAAACCGTTCGGAAATCTCACCGGCAATGGCGCGCACGTGCATCTAAGTCTGGCCGATGCCGCGACAGGCAAGAACTTGTTCCTTGAGTCGTCTGCGGAGCTTGGGCTTTCGCAGCTCGGGCGATGGTTCATGGGCGGCGTACTCAATCACGCTCGCGCTCTTTCTGCTTTGGTGGCCCCACTTGTGAATAGTTACAAGCGTCTGGTTCGCGGCGCTCCGCGCTCCGGAGCAACCTGGGCTCCGGTCTATATCACGTATGGGGCGTCCAATCGCACGCAGATGATCCGCGTTCCAGATTCGGGCCGGTTCGAAATCCGGGTAGTGGATGGAGCTGCCAACCCCTATCTTGCATTTGCGGGCATCATAGCTGCAGGTCTGCACGGGATCGCGGAGAAAATGGATCCCGGGCCGATGAATCACGATAACCTTTATGAAGTGTCCGAGGAGGGCCTGCTGGCTCGTCACATTGAGGTCCTGCCGGGCACACTCGCCGAAGCGCTGGATGCTCTGGCTAAGGACGCGGTCGTGCAAGGCGCGCTCGGAACCAGCTATGCAGCCGAATATTTGAGGGTCAAACGTGATGAGTGGTTGTTGCATAGCCGCGGCGTTTCCGCGTGGGAGCGCGATTACTATCTCGCGACGTACTGAAGGAAGGCGACACTGGCGCCGGAGCACTGTGCTTTCGGGCGCATCGAGGGATTTTCTGGCCAAGGATCTTGGCCGTAGCTCTTTCGCTTTCCGTTACAGGCGCGTTCACGGTTCCTCTCGATGTTCGTCATCCCCCGGCAGGCACCACGACGCTGATCGTTTCCCTCGGAATCATTTCGAAACCCGGTGAACTGGTCATATGTGAGGAGCGACGGAGCGAATGCGTTCCGGTGTCGCTGACGCGTTGGCAAGAGGCTCTTGATATGGTTGCGAGCGTTTTCGATTCAGAGCACGTGCTTCAGAGGCACGCGCTCCATCTTTTGGGATGCAGATCAGCCGCGGAACGCCTCTCCGGGCGCCTGCTCACCAGGCCGGTGCCCTCACCGTGCTGCGAACGTTCGACACACTCTATTCTGAATCCTGCAGGTCTTTGAACTCCGCCACGCTTTCCGCAATTCAATTGATTGGATCCAGTCGCAAGGCGATCATGCTTGGTGGTAGACCTGGATTCGGAATGAGGCGGTAAACTGCTCGCCTGGCGCAATCATGCGCAGACCCTCACCAGAGCATAGTGCATTCGTGGCCGCAGTCATGGGTTCAATGGCGATGAATTCCTTATCCTTAGGAGCAAAGATCTGGGCGAAGCGGAAACCGCTTTTGAATTCGATAGTGATGGAGTAGCCGTTACCGGCGATCGAGAACGTGGCCTGCTCATCCGAAAGGGCAAAGCCATCGTCGTAGCCGGTGTTTCCAAGCTGCGCAGCGATGGGCGTCTGCGGAGTTTCCTGGCCGGTGGGAATCCCTTGCACATCGAGAGCCAGCTTGCGCATGGCAGGAGCATTCAGCGTCCACTCGGCTCGCGGGATTTCCGGGAGGCCGAAATAGGGATGGAAACCGAAACTGATCGGAACCGGTGAACCTGAATCTGCAAAGACTGTAGTTTGAATCTCCAAATCAACAGGCCGCAGCCGCAGCACCATCTCGACGTGATGCGGGAATGGAAAAATCGCCAGCAGTTCCTGGCTCAACCAATCCAAACGCGCGGTTAGAGCATCCGCGTGGCTGGAAACAACCTTCCACTGCAATTGAGACCAGGGAACACCGTGCATCGGGAGTTTCTGATCATCGAAATGCAAACGCGGCGAGGAGGAGTCCAGCGAAACCTGACGTCCAGCCGCGAGATATTGCAAGCTGCCGAGGCGATTTGCCCAAGGATACAGGAGTGGAATGCCGGCAGTGCTTCCTTTGATGCGGGCCGCATCGAGATCGTCGACGCGGCGCAGAAGCTCAACTCCACCAAAGCGAAGAGAGGCGCCGAGCATTCCAGCCGCGGGCCAGAATGTTGCTTGCAAGTCACCAACCGTAAGGATATGCGTGGAAGAGCTGCTCATATTCGGCCGCGCCCACTCGGTTGCGAACGGATCGTCGGCTACTCGGAAGCTATCGTTCGCTGGCACCTGTATTATAGTCAGCTTTCCGTACAGCTGTTATGCACGAACCCTGAGTCGTACAAGTTCCAGTACACCTGCCCGCCAGGCAGGTGCTCATCTGACAGCAAGATCTCTAGCTGAATCTTTCGGCAGAGAACCGAAGGGTGACGCTTGTCCCCGTAACGCCGCTATCGAAATGTGAAAACCCTCAAGTCCGAGCGGTTGCTTGACAAGGTAGGGGCAATCTACGTCCCAAGATTGAGCGTCTGCCTTCCAACGATGAAAGCAGAAATTCCAAATGCTTTGCTGAGCGTCGCTTACAGATTCTCTCTCCCGAAATCCCGCTCTCAGTTGTACCGAAGTTGCAGCGAACCCGCTTTATTCTCCGACGAGAGCCAGCTCTCCGCTCCACCAAGTGGCGGCGAGGACCTGCCGTCGGCGCACGACACTCGACTGCAACAACTCCGTCCATTTCTTCCAGCGACTAGAGTTTCCAACAAATCGGGAATCTGGTTTTCGCTCAAAGACGACTCAAGCGGAATGAAAACGTTGGATTCGCGCACAGTATGTCTCACTCTCCGGGTTCACTCTCTGCCGAAGACCACGAGGTGCGCGGCGTAGCGCCACGAACGTCGTATCCAGCCCCGAGAAGTGAAGCGGCGCGAACCGCAAGTGAACGAGAGTAGTAGGAATTTCCTACCCTCGTTTCTCGCGTGGAAGCAATCGATTCAAAACGAGGAAACCGTTTTGTATTCGTGGCAGGTACCGGCAAGTCTTACCCCAAAGCGGATTTGCTCGAGGCGGCGCAGAGTGCGCGAATGGTCTACCTGCAGCAAGCTGACAGCGCGTCGACGGTTCGCCTTTAGCGCGATGCCGCGGTTGTCATCGCAAGCCTATGGTCCAGCGTGTTGAAAGGGTTGCGGGCAAAACGCGCTATCAGCTGCCCGAAAAAGCCGGTCCGTTGCTTATTTCGCTTCCACCCACGCGTCTGATCCCGCCACCTTCACGGCGACGTCAGTAATCCAAAGGTGCAGCGGCTTGCCATCGGCGGTGCCGCGGTGCTCGGTTGAGATATCCAAACCGCCAGCCTTTTTGTACCCTGCCCACGTCGCGATCACGACGCTCGGTTTCACAGGCCCGCCGCGGTGATAGACAAATTGCACGACGCGGTTGTCTTTGCCGATGTACAGATCCCAGGTGTCGCCTGGCGTGTAACCGCCTCCGCCATACTTCACTGGGACCAGCGTGGCCGAACCGGCGCCTATGGGAAGTTTTTTCATCCCTTCATCCGTGACAGTGGCGCTCGTGTCCCAGTAAGCATGCAAGGGGAACAACAGCCAATAGTTATCGTTATTGAAAGCCGGATCAATATCTTTCTGCACGTTCTCAGGCTGGCTGCTGAGCTCGGAGCGCAGGTACGTAGCCGTCACCGGCTTACCGTCCTTATCTTTCCCCTCATAGGAAACCTTGTTGGTCTTGGGCTCCCAAGTCCACTTTCGGGTGACGCTCACCCCAGGGAACTGCACATTCCATGTGTAACGGATCGCCGTGATGTTGTCCCACGAATCGAGGCCATAGGCTTTGGCAACCTGTTCGAGAATGGGCGGGCGGGTCTGAGCGTTGGAGGTTGCGGCAAGGACCACCGCCCCAAACACCAGAAGGCCGAACATCGTTAAACGCTTCGCATTGGTCATGAAGTTTGCTCCTTTATGAATTGAACCGATGTCGTGTTGGATGTCGGGCAGAAGCTACTTGGTACAAGTTTTTTTGTTGCTACCGCCGCCTTTGCCCGCGCCAGCCATTCGCAGCCCTGACTGGGTAGGCCGCAGACTATATAGCACACCTTGGGTGATTGTGTTTCGGCGTGACCATCTGACGGCACCCGCTGAGCTAGGAGTCTGCAGACCACCTTCGCAAAAGGCGACTAGCCCGTGGAGCCTCGGGTGACCCTGGGCCTTCTAAACCGGCGACACGCAACAATTGCACCGGCAGCTGCCACGCATCCATATTCCAGAAGCAGAATCCAGCCAGGAACGACCCACGCGCGGCCAAGAGTGCGCAAATGCCAAACGTAGTAAATCGGAATGATGCTAGCTGTCCAAACGATTATGGGCCCCGTCGCGACCGAGCGCGCGAACGGCAGCAGCCAGAGTAGGTACCACGGATATACGACCGGCGCGCACAAAAGCGATGCCGCCATGGGCCATGCGAATGCGTCTGCAGACAACGCCGGGTCCTTGCTCCTCATCCAGAATGCTGTAAGAAGGCCGACGAGCACTGCCAGCCCCACGATCAGCTGCGGAGCGGCCACATGCTCGAGCATTGCAAACATCGGATCATTAAAACGGAACCGCTGCACGAACGTGCCGAGCGAACCAATCGGAATCCGCCTGTGGTCTAGAAATGGAACGTATAGGAGTCCGATCACGATTGCCGCGAGCGCGCCGTCGCGGACACGAACGCGCCTCCAATATAGAGGCAGCAGTACGATGGGGAGCAATTTCACCGCGACGGACAGCCCAAATGCTACCGCGGCGAACATACGCCACCGCCGCCCCAGCGCTGCGACCGATAGCAAAAGCAGCAGCGCGCCGACAATGTCGATGTGACCGCTCCCCGCCACTTCCACCACGAGGACTGGGTTCCAGGCATAAGCCAGAGCCAAATGCGCTGCTTGCCCGCTGCGGCGCAATATATCGAGCAAAACGAAAACGATCGCGAAATCGCAAACTACGAATGCGACTTTCAGCGCAAAGACAGACTCGTGAATCGCCGTCACGGCACGGAAGAAGAGCTCCGCGCCCGCTGGATACGGGCTCGGTACCTCCGGGTTGTTCAGCGTGCGAGTCTCGGGTGTGTGCAACACGCTGACCGCAGGGTCATTGGGGACCACAATATAAGGGTTATAGCCAAGGCGCTGCAAGCGGCCGTCCCAGAGATAACGGTGAACGTCGTCATCGGGACCCGGCGGCTGCAATAGAAATGGAATATGCCACAGTACAGACAACAGGAGCCCGGTGACGAGGACGTGCCGCGGCAGCACCGACGTGGAGAAGAACTCGCGAACCGCAAGCAGGTATGTGATGCCAGCAACTGCCAGAGGAATGATGAACGACGGTTCGCCAAAGCTGCTGAACTTGCGGGAGCAGATTGTCAGCGACACAAGCAAGACCGCGGCTAGCCCGTACACCCGGCGGGATGGCGTGAGTTTCACAGGTCTTCCGTGCCCGTTCGCAACTCTGCCACCGCTTGTTTCCACTCGTTCAACCAGAGCGCAGTTCGCGGCGCCCGAGCGGGCGCGACCCGCAGTTCCGCGGCAAGACGAGTCAGGTCGCCCTCGACGTCAATGTCGTAAAAGGGATCCGTGAAGCCAACCGAGAGCTGCAGTCTGCGAGCGTGCGCCAGCAGCGCCTCCAGTGCGCTCCCGGTGCCCATGCCGTCGCCATCGAAAAGCGTTGGAAGAGCGGCCTTGGCCCCTACCAGATAATATCCGCCGTCATTCGTCGGCCCGACAACCAGGTCATGACCGGCGAGCGCCGCAAACGCGCTCGCAAGAACCGAAGCAGGCAAATGCGGGCTGTCGCTGTTGAAAGCAACGACGCGTTGCTGGCCACCTGCTGTGAAGTGCGCGAACACCGACGTGAGTCCTGCCGCAAGGCCTTCCCCTTTTTGCGCGACCACGCGCAAGGCGCCGTGCGCCAACTGGGTCAGTGCTTCCCCATCCGACGCCGGGCACATGATCGCAACCTCCACGTCGTCCAAGGAGCGCGCCAGAGTCATCGTGTCGTCCAAAAGGCAGCGATAGAGCTCGGTGATCGCTTCCACTGGAAGTCTCTGCGCCAGACGTGTTTTGACCAAGCCCGGCCTCGGCGCTTTGGCCATGATAACCAACGTGCACGCATCATTTCGCTGAGAAGGAGATTGCATCTGCTTGGCTCCGCGGATGTTCATGCCGAATGCTGCGGGAGGGGCCGTCTCCGCCAGAAATAGTAACGCGCGATCAGCGTGAGTATGTACCAGCCTGCGCCAATCGTGCCCCTCACCGTCCCGCTGATTTTAGAAGTTCCAATCCGCGGGTAATAGCTCACGGGAACCTCTACAATGCGGAAACCGGCCCTGGCGCCTTTCAGAATCATCTCAACCGCCCAGCCATACGTGGCTTGTTCCAGGTCTAGCGCGCGAAGCACGTCGAGTCGCGCTGCGCGGAATGGTCCCAGATCACGAATTTGCACGCGGTAGAGGAGCCCTATTAAGACAGCGGCCAAGCGATTGCCACACACTTGATGCCAAGGAAGAGCTGCGTGGTTTTGTTCCACCACGACGCGCGATCCTAATGTGATGTCCGCGCGGCCTTCAATGATCGGAGCGAGCAACAGCGGAAGTTCAGAGGGGCGATCGCTGTAGTCGCCGTCCAAAAACACCACGATGTCTGGATGCTGCACATTGGCGATACCGGTCAGGCAGGCGCGGCCGTATCCGCGACGAAATTCACGCAGCACGCGGGCTCCCATCTTTGCAGCGATCTCGGGAGTCCCATCGGTCGAATTGCTATCCACCACCAACACTTCCGTGACGATGTCCGCTGGAAGATCGGCTAACACGCGCGCAATGGACTGCGCTTCGTTGTGCGTAGGAATGACGACCGAAATTCGCACCGGATCTACGCTCAACTCAAAACCACGGAGAAGACGGCCAGCTCCGCGCCAGCACGGCGTCCACGCCCCAGGTTCGACCGGCGCGTCCTACCAGAATCGCGAGCGCCGCCATCACAGAGACAAGTAGCTCCCAAATCCAGCTGGTGCCGAGTTCCGACATCCACAGGCTCGCGAGTAGCAGAAACGCGACGAACGCAACGGGGCGCGTGAGGAGGCCCAGGACTAGCAAAATCCCGAGCGAGATCTCTGTCAGCCCTTGCATGGGAGCTGCAATCGCGGCGTGACTCGCAGCTACCCCCATAAATGCCTTCCATGCCGCCGGAGCCTTATCGTGCTGAATATAATAGTTGATCAATCCGGCGTAGCCGCTCGGCGTGTACAGCCCTTTGCCGCGATTCTCGAAGAAGACCCACACAAACATTGCGCCGATCGTCAGGCGCACGATCGCCAACCCGAAGCGGGCTTGCGGCTGCGGAACTTCTTCGGAGTTGTTGCGTAGTGAACTGGAGCTGCTGGTCATAAATTTCCTCTCTGTCTCCGTCGGTCGAATTTTCTTTCTCGTGCTGCGGTGCAACTGGCCCTTACACTGCTGGCGAAATGAAAAACTAATCGCGCGCAATCACCATCGTCGTGCATGCGCTTTCCATCTTGGGAAGTTCGCGCGCGGCAGCCATGCGAATCTGCAACTTTTCTACATGTCCCTTGACGACGGGACAATAGCAGTCCGGCTGATCAAGCGCGCTCTGGAGACGTCGCCGGCCCGCACATCCGCCGTAACAACTCTGAAGATACACGCACGGGCGGCAAGCTTCGGGCACGCTGCGCGCGTCTGCAAAAGGTGAAGTCTCGACAACTGCCGGGCCCAGCGTGCACAAAAGCGAGAGGGGCTCGCCAGCTCCCGGCCAGTACACGCATGGTTGCGTGGTGGCTCTGGGCGTAATCCGCACAGTGCTCACTCCGCATCCGCCGCTCCTGGGAGGTAGACCGGCCATGGCGCGAACCAGCGGCTCGCCGATGGCAATCACGTCGGTCTCAGCAAACAACGCTCGAAAACCATGCCAATACTCGTCATAACTCAACGCGTAGACGTCAGAACGCACGGCTTGATAAACATTGACGCGCAACGGCGACTCGTAGCGCTTCACCGCGTGCGCCACCGCAGCCAGTCGCAAGTAGTTCGACTTCATCATTACCGCGATGAAGTTGACGGGGATTCCAAGCCGGACACAGCGCGCTGCTTGCGCGTGAATCAAGGCCCAATTGCCGCGGCCACGCTGGGCGTCCTGGTCGGCTTCGGTGGGGTAATCCAGGGAGAACTCGATATCGTGAAAGGCATGGAGCTCGTCGTCAGTGAGCACGGCCGCGCTGTGGCCGTTCGATGTGATGGTGAGCTTCACCGGTAGAGAGCGAAGGTAGGACAAAATCTCGCGGAATTGCGGGTGCATTCCGTTCTCGCCCGTTCCGAGATTCACGGAACGGACGGGGAGGCTTTCCATCACAGATCTAACTTGCTCGAGGCTAAGCCGATCGGTCCGCGCCGGGTCGCGGTAGCAGAATGAACAGGCCAAGTTGCACTCGTTGGTTAGTCCGAGTCCCAGAGCAAATGCTCCGGTCGCGGTGGGACGGACCATGGGAGGAGGGTCTAAAGCGGAATGAAGGCTTGGCTGCGTCACGACACCGCTACCTCATTCGAGGATGCGGGGGAACGGCGAGCGATCAGCTGGATGTAGCGCGCAATCGCGAAGAATTCTGGCCGCGCTCCCAACGCCGATTCCAACTCGAAGATTTGCGAGTACGTTTCATCCGTCGGATTCTGCTGGGCCAAGTAGTCGAAAAATATGCGCACGCCACGTTCAGCGACAATTTCCAATCCGGCGCGCGCAAGCAATTCGCGTAAATCCGCGGGAGCAAATAGGCGCATGCGGTTGCCATAGAGGGTATCCACCACCGTTTCCGCGGTGAGATTGGCATTTGCAAGTTTCCAGTCTCCTGATCGAACCGCGTCCTTCAGTACTTCACCTGCGCGATTGCGCACCAGCACGGAAAACACGCCATTCTTGCGCAGGACGTGCGCGATATCGCAAACAGTCGTGGAGGGAACCTCAGAATACTCGAGCAGGTTGTGGCAAACGACGACGTCAAAAGACTCGGCAGCGAAGAGTTCACGCAATTGCCCGGTCTCGGCGTGGCAGAAGGAAATTCGTGGCGTAACACTGCAGGCGTCCGCGTCCCGGCGTGCGATCCCGAGCATTTCGTCGGAACGATCAACCAGGACGACCTCATGGCCCAGCAGCGCGAGCCGCACACTCGCAGAGCCCGTGCCGCCGCCCACATCGAGCGCCCGGCGTTTCGCTGCATCGCGCGGCAGGAAACGTCGCAAGTTCTCCCATGCCAGCTCGGAGCGCAGCCTGCCCACCGGTGTCTTCAAATAAGCCGCATATTTTTCCGCGTCCTGGAACCGCAAAGCATCCCGTAATCCGATCTCAGAATTCAAGGATCCGCCTCGCACGTTGCCTGCCGAGCGAGTCGAGTGTACGCTATCCTTCGGCCAGCGGGTAAGAGCAGAATTGCTGATTCCAAGGGTGAGATATGAAGCGACGCGATTTTCTGCGATCCACGGGAATTTTTTCCGCAAGCCTTGCGTTCGCGAAACCTGGGCGAATTTTTGCGAGCGATGCCACGGTTGAGCATTGGCGCAGGTTCGAAGTGACGACGCGCGTCGAAGTCCTTAAACCATCGGGGACGACACGCATCTGGCTTCCGGCGCCGCTCCTCAGCGAAACTCCCTTCCAGAAAACGCTCTCGGCAACGTACCAGCCGGATGGCGGCGCGGCAAAAATGATCGAAGTCAAGCCTGACGCGCTTGGAATCATCGCCGCGGAATTTCCATCTGGGGTGAGTCCCGTCCTCACCTTCACGAGTCGGATCGCGACCAAGAACTATGTAGTCGATCTCTCCACGCCCGGCAAAGCGCCAAAAGAGAACGCGGCGAATTTGGAGTATTTTTCGCGCTCAACCAAACTTCTGCCGACCGATGGCATCGTGAAAACCACGGCGACGGAGATCACCAGCGGTGCGAAGACGGATGCCGAGAAAGCGCGCGCCATCTACGAATGGATCGTTGACAACACCTTTCGCAATCCGAAAACGCGCGGCTGTGGTGTGGGCGATATTCGTTTCATGCTGGAGTCTCGCGATCTCGGTGGCAAGTGCGCGGATCTGAACGCGCTCTACGTGGGACTGGCGCGCGCGGCCGGTCTTCCGGCGCGCGATGTATACGGCATCCGCGTCGGCAAATCAGAAATGGGATACAAGAGCCTGGGCGCTTCGTCAGAAACCATCACAAAATCGCAGCACTGCCGCGCGGAAGTTTACCTGAGCGACTTTGGCTGGGTGCCCGTTGATCCAGCCGATGTGCGGAAATTTGTGCTGGAAGAACCGCCCGGCAGTCGTCCTCTGGACGACGACATGGTGAAGCGTGCCCGGGCGCGGCTATTCGGCTCCTGGGAGATGAACTGGATGGCGTATAACTTCGCGCATGACGTCGCTCTGCCCGGATCGAGCGGCGCACCGCTCGGATTCCTCATGTATCCCCAGGCCGAAACTGCCCAAGGCCGGCTCGACAGCCTCGACCCGGACAACTTCAAGTACGAGATCACCTCCAGGGAAATCACCTCCGCGAACGACTGACGGAAACGGACGTAGAAGCGGCGAGACGACGTCCGGCAAAGTTTCTGTCGCTGCCCAGGCGTCACCAAGCGAGACTACGATGACCCCGCATCACACCCCGGCACGACCCTCGGCCGGTGAACCCGTCAGTCGGCCAATCGGTAAGCCGGTTTCATTGGCACGCTGATCCGTCCATCGAAAACGCCCTCTGACCAGAGCGGCCACACTGCTTCCGAGTGCTCGAGCAATGCTCCGTTACTTAAGGGCCTTAAGAATTTCCAGATCGTCGGTCGCTTACTTTGCTTGGTAAACTTCCGGCGCACCGCCGCAATCTCTGCCGCAAACACGACTATAATCGTTCGGGTCACATTCTCGCTGGCGAGGATCGCGTTCGATTCATGACACCCAAGAAGCCCGTTCCCCTCGACAAGGCCTATCCTGAATTCGTATCGCAGCTCGTCGGTTTGCTCGAGCAAGCGCGGCGGAATTCGGCGCGTTCGGTCAACGCCCTGATGACCGCGACCTATTGGGAGATTGGGCGCCGGATTGTGGGACAGGAGCAGCGCGGACAAAGGCGGGCGCAGTACGGGAAGGCCTTGCTTCACCGCTTGGCGGCGGATCTCAGCTCGCGCTTTGGAAAAGGCTTTTCCGAGCGAAACTTGCTCGCCATGCGAGAGTTCTTTCTGGCCTGGTCAATTCCGCAGACAGTGTCTGCGGAATTGATCGAACCCGGTGGCGCCGGGGATTCACAGGAGAATCCGCAGACGGCGTCTGCGAAATCCGCAGGCCTGGCTCGGCCTTCCCCGTTTCCCCTGCCTTGGTCTCATTACGTCCGCCTCCTGTCCGTCAGCAACCGGCAAGCCCGCGATTTCTACGAAGCAGAAGCTCTGCGGGGCGGATGGTCCGTCCGTCAACTCGACCGCCAGATTGCCACGCAATTCTTCGAGCGCACCCAGTTGTCGCGGAACAAGGCGGCGCTTCTCCGCCGGGGTCAGCCCGCTGACCCAGTCGAGTCGCTGACCCCCGAAGAGGAAATCAAGGACCCCTTCGTTCTGGAATTCCTGGGCCTCAAGGACGAATACTCGGAAAACGCCTTGGAGGAAGCCTTGATCCACCGGCTGGAGGAATTTCTCCTCGAGCTGGGCAGCGATTTCGCCTTTCTCGCACGGCAAAGGCGGCTGCGTGTCGGTGACGAGTGGTATCGCATTGATCTGCTCTTTTTTCATCGCCGGCTGCGCTGCCTGGTGATCATTGATTTAAAGATCGGAAAATTCACTCACGCCGATGCCGGGCAGATGAATCTCTATCTGAACTACGCTCGGGAGCACTGGACCCTGCCTGACGAGAACCCGCCGCTCGGACTAATTCTCTGCAGCGAGAAAAATGAAGCCGTGGCCCACTACGCTCTCGGAAACATGCAAAATAAAGTTCTCTCCAGCCAATACAAGCTTGCTTTGCCCGGCGAGAAAGAACTCGCCGAAGAAATTGCCAAGACTCGGAAAACATTGCTCGAGCAGACACGGAGAGCCACGTAATCACATCCCTCCGGGCCGCCGGCAGCAGCGGGATCAAGTCCGCCGACCTTCTACGAATAGGAAATCTACGCGGTGCTTTGCTCTGTGCCGCTCCCGTGCCGCTGCTGTTGTCTTACGGTGGCCATTCGATGAACCTTCGCGTACGTGACTCTAGCAGAATTATTTCCTGAAGCGCGACAACGGAGGGAAGATGCCAACCAGTCCGCTGGACCGGATCGAACACATTGTTGTCCTGAAGCCGGAAAATCGCTCTTTCGGCGAACCATTCGCCCATTCGACCCCACACGGGGAACAAGCGTCGCAAAACGCGGTCTCCGCCGGGGCGGAGAAATCGGTGTCATTTCTCGCGGGTTGGTGGTCTTGGTTCCGACCGTTTGCCCACAATGCACATCGCGACTCCGGTTACCCGCCCCACGATTTCCGCCTGCGCCGGGTAGTCGAACACCCGCACTTCGCGATGCGAATGCGGATGGGGAATCACGACCAACCTGCCGCGATCGATTTCGCACCAGCCGCACAAGTAGCCGTCCCGTAGTTCCGCAAAGTAAATCGGCCGCTCGAATTCGGTTTTCCACGGCACCGGGCTGATCTTGCGCTCGCTGGCATCAATCTGGACCAGCGACCCGGGCCGGATGAGCGGATAGAGCGTGAAATCCTCCAGGCCAATATATCCGTACATGGAACCGCGCAGGTCGAGGTGCTGCAGCAAACCGAGCGGCACAGCATCCCATTTCTCGACGACTCGCGCCAAGAGATTCGTTTTCTCAAACTGAAAATCAGGCTTGAATTCGACGGGCAACGACACGGCCTCTCCTTCCGGTTCTCCGATGTCTCCGAGGAGATGCGTCTTCGGCAGGTGGATGGACGCACTATCGCGCCGCAGGTCCGAGATCTGCAATCCGAAATACGACGCGACCTCGGTAAACTTCAGCTTATAAATGGCACTGAGCGTGTAGCCTTCAAAAAAATAGAGGCGTAGGGTTTCGCGCTGATCAACCGACAAGGCATCCACTAATTTGTCTAGACCATTACGACCGAAAACGGCTTCGACGGAATAATCGCTTTCGTCGGTCGGTCTTGCGACCGCTTGAACGCCATCCGCTTGAAGGAATGGTTGCGCGTAGAATTCTCGGGACTTGAGATACCGCCGCCGGTCGAGCGCTCGGTGATATGCCATTTGGACAATCCAGGACCGGGCCGTGCTCTTAGCGCTGTCGAAGATCCCACATTTCTGTTGGATATAGAGAAACAAGTCTTGGACCAGGTCTTCTGCTTCGGCTGCATCTCTCAAAATGCGGACGGCCACGCTCCGCGTCAGACGCGCATAACGTTCGAAGAGAGCGGCCAGAGCTTTCCCGTCTCCGACGCAAATCTGATTCAACAACGATTCATCGGAGACGTCTGGCGACACTAAGCGCGTCTCGTCGACGGCAGCCGCCTCTTCTTGCGCAAGCGGCAGCGCGGGAAAGCGGACTACTGGGGAAGAGCTCGACACCAGTCTATACACTCCCCTTGAGAAGTGGTGGCGAACCCGATATGTAGGTACCCACCAATTTTTCGGGTCGGTCCTTCCATACTTCCTGGCCCCTCATCTGCAGACACTTGCTGATAGTCACAGAGATTCTGAGCTGTCTCTGGGATGTCAGCGGGTGCATACGAGAGTGAAGACGAGGCGCTTGCGCTAGCAGACAGGGATTGGCGTTCCAATCCGCCTTCTTTGTCCAATTGGAAATGAGGAATGCATTCCGTTGGAATATATTCATCGTCCTGAGACGCTCTAATTCCTCATGAAGGCCCATGCAAAACATGTTCAGCCTCTCGCAGGGCCCGAAAAGGCCTTCGGGCTGGCATTTCGGACGTTTAGAAAAAAACAGCGAATTTCCCAACAAGCGGTGAGTGAAACGGCGGATTGCGACCGAACGACTGTCAGCTTAATTGAACGCGGTTTGGTCAGTCCGAAGCTGGGAACGATAGACAAAATGTGCAAGGCGATCGAAGTGTTCCCGTCAGAAGTCATACGAACGATGGAAAAATCGCGCTTCTACGAATAGATACCCCTTTAAAGCCTACTTGTCAAATAAATAGTGCTCCCCAAGAGCGTTTTCTAAATGTCCTGATTTGGCTACTGTCGAAAGGCCGAGGCCATGACACCCGCAGAACATTTTGGCAGCTTGCTTCGCTCTGCTCGTGCGGCGAAGAAGCTGAAAATCTGGCAGGTTTCAGAGAAAGCTGGCGTGGAAGTGAAGCACTTAGGGCGGATCGAACGGGGAGAGAAAAAGCCCTCCTTCGATTTGATAATCGCACTCGCGGGATCGCTTGACGTTTCTCCAGCTAGGTTCTTTGACTTTGAGGCCGGTTACGATCGGAAGACCGTTCTCAAACAGATCCAGAAATCGCTCCTAGGACGGGACGCCAAACAACTGAGGCGCGCACAGCTCGCTCTGAAACTCTTGTTCGATGCTTAGAGTTTCCGACAAAGATATTTGTCAGCTCCGGCTGCACCAGCGCAAAACGTACTTGAAACCGCTGCCGTTGACGACCAGATTCCACGTCGGAGGCTCCGGAAAAACGAATAATTTTCAAACTCCGATAGCCGCACTGCTTCCACGAGAATTCTCGTCGTTTCCTTGTTCAGTGCCGATGTCTCCGACGACTTTTGCGCTTCGGGACATTCGTGCCCAGCCAACACCCCGACGCCCCCCTTCCTCTCCATGCGCGACGATCTTGCAATCCAGCGATGGTAGCCATTGCTTTCTTACGGGATGCGGCCTGCGAATTTCTTCATTGCTGCAAGAATTTCGTCTCGATTGCGGATCGCGACCTTGGCAGGCGGATCGGCATCCAGAAAGACCACGATGTTTGAACCACTGCCCGCGACCGAGGGAAAGATGGCGGCATCCATTCCTTTTTCCACCAGATAGGTACCAACTTCCTGCGAAGGTCCAACATCGGCGGGATCGCCCGTAGCCGCGAGGATATCTTCCAGCACAGTGTTATTTCCGGCGTTCCGAAAGTCCAGGCACCTCTTCGCTTGGATGGCGACCACGTAGGTAAGGCGCGGATAATCCTTCAGTGAAATAATCGCTCGTCCGCCGAGCCGGGTTTTCCGAGCGGTAACCTCTCGGGTGGCCGTTTCCTCGTCAAGCGACCCATACACCGCCCGAGTTCCCTTCGCCGCAAAACGGCCGCCCTTCAACCGAGTTCCTTCACCACTTATAACATCGTCCGGATAAGCCCATGCGAGTTCGACGGACCGAAAACAGGAATCGTCGAACGGCTCGGCCGGGGCGCACAAGAGGTCAAGCGCTGCGCGCCAGCCGTCCGGCAATTTCACAGCGGCTCGCCGGTCTGCAGCCGTCCAAACTCGAGAATCAGATCCCGCGTTTTACCTTCACGAATCAGCTCACGTGGCGTGCGCTTCTGGAAGGCGTCGCTCGGACTGTCCATCCAAGCGGCGACCTCACTGCGACGGATATATTTCGCGAGCAGATCGTCTAGCTCTTTGAGGTCCCGGTACCGCCGTTCTGGAACGCGTCCGCGGCTCTCCCAGTTCTGAATTGTTCGAGGCGTCACGTCGAGAGCAGCGGCCACGTCGACTTGCGTCAGACCCAGCTCCTTTCGCAATGTGGCGAAAGTCTCGCGCGGGCTGCGGTTTTCCGCCGGCACGAAACCAATACGCACCTGAAAAAACTGTTCCACTTCGTCGTCGGCAAAACACATGTACGTTCGGTGCGGTCTTAGCTCTCCAACGATTTTTCCAAGCTCGGCCGCCTGATGGTCGCTGTCGGGGTGAGAATAGACAACAACATCAAGCCCACGGTCATTCGATACGTGCCGAAGACAACTCCGGAGTGTCGCCCGAGGTTCGGCTCCCATCAGGTACACGAACATGACTTTTGTTTTTTCCGCCTTCCCACGCCACCGCTTGAGTCTGTTCACAGAACAGATTTGGGGACGAGCACCCCACTGCGAGACAAAGCGCGTCGCTTCCTCGCGGGTTTCGGGTTCGGCGCACACCAGGACGTCGGACATAGAAGTTGATCCTCGAAAAACAGTGTAGCTGAACTATTTCGCGTTGTCAACACGAACATATTCGCTATCGCCGTAAGTGGCTTATTGTAGGTATCTTATTGACCATGCGGGCTTGCAAGCGGCTCGATTTCGCAGCTACAAAATAGCCTCGTAAGGGCTCCCTGTCAATCGATAACTTGAGAGCGACGGGGGTAAAAGTCAAGCTATAGATTGATGCTTCTTCTATATTAGACAAGCTATAGGTTGACGCTGTATTAGTAAATGACAAGCTGTAGCTTGCAGTGCCGCCTCGGCGGAACGGGCGGTAGGACGAGAGGCCAACCAGAGACGCACGGCCTTCTCATTCTGACTTCTCCGATCTGCGCTAGTACGCCTCTCGTCACCACGGGGCTGTGGCACTCGCGCGTGCGGCCCGCTCCGGCCGAAACGGTTCTCGGCGCTGCTTCCGTTCTCTGTTTCGGGTCATTGCCCCCTCCGCTCGCAGTGAAGGGGGCAGAAAGTCCCCGAAACAGGAGAACGCAGATGAACATCGAGCAAGCCAGAGAAGTCACAAGCAAAGCTCTTCAGCAACTGTCGGAAAGTCTTGCGCAAGGCGAAAGCGAAGTGCTGCGCAAGTACCTCGTCGCGATGGGGAAGTGTCATCGCTATAGCGCGAGCAATATTCTGCTCATCATGACGCAGCGTGCGGACGCGACGCTTGTTGCCGGTTACCGGGCCCGGCGCAAGCTCCATCGCCAGGTCACGCGAGGCGCGAAGGGCATCGTGATCTTTGCGCCGCTCCTGCGGAGGACTGTGGATTCGAATAATTGTAGAATTGAAACCGAGCGGCAGCGATCGGTCGGCTATCACGCCGCGGTGGTCTTCGATGTTGCCGGCACCGAGGGAGACGCTTTTCCGTCGCTGTCTAGGTTCGCAGGCACTCCGGGAGAATATCTCGCACGCTTGAAGTCACTGGTTTCGCAATCGGGATGTGTAGTTGAATATTCGGCGAGCATTCTACCCGCGCATGGGCAATGCTCGGCTGGCAGGATCATCGTGCTGCCGGGCATGGCACCCGCCGAGGAATTCCGTGTGCTGACGCATGAACTCGCGCACTCACGGCTGCATTTTTCCGCGCGTCGAGCCGAGACAACGAAGTGCATCCGGGAAACGGAGGCCGAGGCTGTCGCCTTTGTGGTCGGCGAGGCCATCGGCCTTCGAACGAATTCCGCATCTACGGACTACGTGAAGCTGTACAACGGCGATAAGGACGCCCTCGCTCAGTCGCCCGAGCAAATCCAGCAGGTGAGCGCCGGGATCCTCTCTGGAATTACACCTCCCTAGGGAGGCGACTTTCCTGCCATCCGACTGGATCGATCCACTCTGAAGTGAAGGCCCGAAAGCAGTGCCTGATCTAGTTTACGATCCCCGGGACTCCCAATCATCGAGAATCCTCTGAGTACTTGGTACAACCGCCGAGGTTGTTGCGTAGACTAAGACCGGAGGTCGGGTTTCGAGGTGGGCACTCGGTACCGGTTTCAAATGCAGGTCAAATCATTCACCTACGAGCGAAGCTGGTATGGAACTTACCATCGGCGAAGGCTCTTCAGCTTGGAAACGATGGACACCCACATTGGGGAGATGCTGAGCCGCGGCTGGCGAGTTTTGACGCAAGTTGATCATACGGGGCAAGGGCGCGGCCTTCGTCCTTTTGCCAAGCGCGATACCATCACGATCGCCTTCGGCAAGCCTTGACTTTTTGTGATGAAGAAAGGGCAGAGACCAAGTAATTCGGACGTGCAAACGGCGACCGAGCGTTCACGCCAAACAAATCCTTCGCAGAAACTCAATCGCCTCAGAAGTCCTTATCGTCCAGCCTTGTCAGCCTGCGCGCCGTTGCGAAACCCTTGTATTGACTCTCGGTGAAGACCCGGCGTAGCATCCTTCCTGAACGATGACGGTATTAAGCCGTAACTGGCTGGTGCCGTCCCTCGAGCTGCGGCCCCGACGAGTTCCAAAAGCGGCACCGCCATGATTCTATTTTCCTCAGTTCGCGACCGTTGGGCGCGGGCCGGTTGGATTGTGATCACGCTCGCCATCTTGGCTTTTTGTGCTGCCGGGTTTCTGCCGCGAGCCGATAACGGCCGCTCGCCTTCCGTATTGCTCGCGCTGGTTCTCGGCGCGCTCTCGGCGGCAATTGCTCTGCACGTTCGCTTCTTGCTTCTGGCCCGCCGGGCGCACGGCGAAACTGCACGTGTGCTGGACGCGACCGAACGCGAGTTCCAGTCCATCTTCGATAACACCCTCGACGCCATCGTGATCCTCGACGACCGGGGGATTTGCCGCGAAGCCAACCCGGCAGCGCTCGATCTTTTCGGAATCGAGCGCGAGAAGTTTGTGGGTCACCGGATGGGGAGATTTTGCTTGGTTGCCAGCGGCTTCCCGAACCCCGCAGCCCAATTTTTCGGTCGAAATTCCGGTCACGGCGAAATCGAGCTCCTGCGGCCCAACGGCGAAATCCTTGTGGCTGAGTACACAGTGAAGGCGAACTACTTGCCGGCCCGTCACGTCGCCGTGTTGCGCGACATTTCCCGGAGGCGTGAGGTCGAAAGGGCGCTGCGCGAAAGTGATGAACGCTACCGGCAAATCGCTGCGAACATCCAGGAGATATTTTGGATGATCGACGCAGATTCGAAGCACGTCATTTCCGTCAACGAGGCGTTCGAGACGATAACCGGGCGTTCCCTGGATACGTTGCGCGATAACCCCACCTCCTATCAGGAGCTGTTTCATCCCGAAGACCGCATTCGCGTCCTGACGCGCCTGGAAGAAGCGGGCGAGAGCGGCCAGATCAACGAAGAATTTCGGATCATCCGGCCCGATCGGGCGGTACGCTGGGTGTTGGTGCACGGCTTTCCGGTAAGGGATGCAGCCGGAGTCGTGCGCCGCCTGGTGGGGACCGCGCAGGATATTACGGCACGGAAATCCGCCGAAGAACAGATGGCCAGAAATCTTGACCTGGCAGAATCGGCGCGCGCTGAGGCTGACGCTTTTCGCAAGACTACCCTCGCTCTGACGCAGAACCTCAGCATGGACAATGTCCTGGACACATTGCTGCAGTCTCTCCTGAAGCTGATCCCGTGCCAATCGGCGCGTGTCCTGCTTCTCGAGACCCCTACCCGGCTTTTTCTCGCACGGGAAGTGCAACAATACGAATCAACTCGACGTACACCAAAATGTCCGAGCACATGGGATGCCGCTGAGTCCCGTTTCCTCATGCAGGCTCTAAATTCGAAGTCGAGTCTGCTCCTGGCTGACACCAGTCAAGAAAGCGATTGGGCGAGATTCAAGGGGAATTCCCACTTTGGCTCCTGGTTGTGCGTACCGCTCGTCGCTTCACAGAATATGCTGGGACTGCTGTCGTTCGGTGACACGGGCACGCGCGCGTTCTCGCAGGAGCATTTGCGACTCGCGAAATCGCTTGCCATACCCGCCGCCGTCGCAATTCAGAATGCGCGACTTTATGAACGCGCGGAAATCTACGGTGCAGAGCTCGAGCAACGTCTTGTCGATTTACAACAGACGCAGCAAGCTTTGCGTCAAGCCGAGACGGGCCGCGCACTCTCGGAAGACAAATTCACAAAGGTATTCAGATCGAGTCCTGTAGCATTTTCCATCACTACGGTCGAAGCGGGGCAGTTCATCGATCTGAACGAAGCGTTCGAGCGTAGGTACGGATACTCGCGCGCGGAACTCCTGGGCCGCACCGTGTTTGATATCAGGATTTGGGACGATCCCGGTGAACGGGCGCGGATGCTGAAGGAGATTCGCCAGGGGAGCCGTGTGAGGAACCGGATAACTCGCTTCCGAAGAAACTCGGGCGAAACCGTCGATACGTTTTATTCGGCTGATCTCATCGAACTCGATGGCCAGGAATGCTTATTGGCTGTCTCCGAAGACCTGCCTGAACGCACTGAGTTGCAGCTACTCCTCGCCCGCGATGCAGATCTCACTATCGATTCGTCGTAGAGCAATACCGTTGCTCAGCTCGGACGGAAGCCGACCGAAAGATTGCGAGCGAGCCGTGGTCTTCGAAGCAGAGGTCCACAAGGAACAAGGAGGACCACTGTTCGGAGTGAACGGAGAAGTGCGCTCAAAAAACGTTTGACACAGCCGACGTTGTTAGAGACGTCCGGTTACGCGACAGCCTGAAGAGTATCGCGGAAGTCTCTCGGGCCGAAAGTCCGAACACGTTGATGCTGGTATTTTCGTGGCAACGCGATTAACCTGCACCATAGGGGCGTATCGCTATGACCATCGAAGTTCATCTCAATCCAGAGTTGGAGGCTCGTCTCATTTCCGAGGCCCGTTCTCAGGGTGTGCCTTTGGAAAAACTAGCGGAACGACTTTTGAAAGAAGCCTTGACCACAGGTCCGCCTCCCCAGGGTGTGCTGACGCGGGCCGAGTTTCGTCATATGCTCGAACGCATAGCCGAAGGATCGGAGAAGCTACCAGATTTGCCGACGGAAGGCTTTTCGCGCGAAAGCTTCTATGAGGATCGGCTAGATGGCAGAGACCCCGTACCTGGTCGATAGCAACATCCTTCTTCGTTGGGCCAAGCCAGACCACAGCGACTATCCAATCATACTCTCTGCCATCGATTCCATTCTTCAAAGCGGCGGCGTGCTTTGCTACGCGTCGCAAAATCTTGGCGAATTCTGGAATGCTTGCACTCGTCCGCCTGACCGCAACGGTTATGGCCTCTCTCCATAGGAAACGGATCGTCGCGCAAAGTTGTTTGAAGAAAAGCTGCGATTGTTACCCGACAGCTTGGCGGTGCACGAAGAGTGGCGAAGACTTCTTGTCGCGCACGCCGTGTCCGGTGTCCAGGTCCACGACGCGCGTCTGGCCGCCGCCATGCGGATTCACAACGTGAGGCGAATACTGACCTTCAATGACCGGGACTTTGCTCGCTATACGGACGTCCAAGCCGTTCATCCTCGCACTCTCTCAACAGAGTAGACCCTGGCGCGGTCGGCGCGCTTTCATGCGCAGCTCATTTATGAGTACGCCGCTGGATGGGGTATTTTGTCTGTCGTTCACAATAAAATAATTATAGGACTGCAGCGTATCGCGACTCCGCGGGCTACGATATAGAGGCCCCGTCCCCAATCGCTGAAAGGTATTGCGTCATTTACCAATTCTTCCGATGACCGCGCCACATTTGCCGCCCGAGTCGCCAGCGCCGTTGCGCTACTCGCAGCTCGATCGACAGGATTCACTCGCAGTTTGTCCAAAGGATTTGCCGCAGCGCTCGCGGATCTAGTCCGCTCCATGAATTGCTATTATTCGAATTTGATCGAAGGGCATAATACGCATCCGGTCGATATTGAAAAGGCTTTGCAGAATGATTACAGCCGGGATGCCTATAAGAGGAATTTACAGCACGAAGCGAAAGCGCACATCGAAGTGCAACGCTGGATTGACGCGGGCGGACTGAAGCATCAGCCAACGACCCGCGCCAGCATTTGCGAAATTCACAGGCGTTTCTGCGAAGCCTTGCCGGACGAATTATTGACCGTCGAAAACCCGGATACGCACGAACGCATGCGCCTCGTGCCGGGAGGATTACGGACCGCAGACGTCGCGGTAGGACAGCACATACCTGTCGGCCCGGGTGCCGTACCTCGTTTTCTCGACCGTTTCGAACAGGTTTATACCCCTCTCGGTAGAACCGAATCGATTCTGGCCGCCGCCGCCCATCACCGCTTCGCGTGGCTACACCCGTTTCTAGACGGCAACGGCCGCGTGGTGCGACTGATGTCTCACGCCACGTTATTAGATTCGCTCGATGCCGGATCTCTTTGGTCGGTTTCGCGCGGCTTGGCCCGCAACGTGAGTGACTACAAGCGCCACCTGGTGGCTTGCGATCAAGCGCGTCGCAATGACTTCGACGGCCGCGGAAAGCTCAGCGAGGAAGCGCTGGTGGAGTTCACCCGGTTTTTTCTGAACACTTGCATTGATCAGGTCAAATTCATGGATTCGCTGATAGCTCCAGACCGCCTGCGCGCCCGCGTACTGCTTTGGGCTGAAGAGGAAACCAGACTCAAGCTACTTCATCCCAAGGCGAGAAATCTTCTGGAAGCATTGCTGTATCGTGGAGAAGTGCCTCGCGGCGAAGCGCCTCATGCGATTGGTACAAGCGCCAGCGGCAGCCGGCGAATTGTAAACGATCTGACCAAGTACGGCGCCATACGTTCGGCGAGTCCCTACGGACCGCTGCGCCTCGCACTGCCGGCTACCCTGGCGCCTCGCTGGTTGCCAGGCCTGTTTCCGGACAAGAAGGACGAAGCATAACCAAAAGCTCCGGCGAAAAGCGGACGCCGTGCGCCGACTGGGCCGCGGCGAACCGGAACCGGAGGCCATCACTTCCCGTTCCAGTGCTTCGGAGCAAGCTCCGGGAACGTCGGGTGAGGCTCCCTACTGAAGCATCGGCACACAGGCCCCGGCGAGAGCCGCGGCTTTTTTTTGGCTGGCCGCACCTCCGACCGATCCCGCAGAAATTCGCCGCTGCGGCGGGTGGCGTAGCAGGATATCTTCCTGCACGTGCGGCCTGCGTTTCCGGCCACGCGTGCCTCGGGGTCCGCGCCTTGCGAGCCAGCGAGCTCGGCCTCGAAAACGACCGGCGCCGTCCCCCTCCCGCCGTATTCACCGAACCATGTCCGAGCATACGGAACAGGCCCGATATCTTTACAGACGGCCCTCGGCGCCGGAGCAGCGTCATGATGGCCGGAAGCGACTGCGGTTGCCTGATCTGCCGCCTGGAGGCGAGTCTTCTCGATGAACTCCATCACGAAAAAGGTTCGCAGGAATACCAACTGTGGGCGGCATCCAGCCGGATCCTGGCCGCATTTCCGGCCGCTGCGGAACTCGTCGCGCACCTTCACCGCCAGTACCGCGATGAAGGAAATTCGTCGGCCGATGAAATCCTTGCGGAGATTTTAGCAACTGGCAGCAATGGACCGTTCGATTCCATGCGCCAGCGAGTTCTGCTCCTGGTTCTTGTTCCCACCCTTCACCGCACCACCAGCCAGATCAGCGCGGCTTTTCCTGCGCTCGCGCGCGAGGACACGGCCCAGCACCTTTTCGCGGCTCTTCTGGAATTCCTCGATTCCGAGGAACTGCGCGCGCGCCACTCACATCTGGCTTTCACGATTGCACGAAAGATGCGCCGCAGCGCGTTCCGCTGGGCCATCCGCGAATCTCGGATCAAGCTCTCAAACGACTCGGATCGCTCTCACGCCTCGCCGGACGAGACAGAAACGGGCGGCGACGCGTCCCATGCAGCGGTTCTCCTCGCCGACTTTCTCGATAAATGCCAGCGCAGAGGATGGCTCACCGAGGAAGAACGGCAACTTCTAATTCGATTTAAACTCGAGGGTCTGACCGGCGAGGAGCTCTCGCGCGCGACTGGGCGCTCGGCACTCGCCATCCGCCACCGTGTGCAGCGTTTGCTAGAAAGGCTGCGTCGCATTGCCCAAACGCCAGGCGCGGGGATCCCGGAGCAGCTGGACCTGTTTCGACGGTGAGCAGAATTGTTTTCTGTTCGGCCTTCGTCCGGCGGGTTGAGTACTAAAGAATAAATATTTCACTGGTACCCGGTCCGTTCTTAATTTCTGTGGCTGATTAGTATAGTGAGGGGAGTTCCCGCCGGTTACTCCCGCGAACCGAAGGCCCAGCCGATTGCGTTCGATGCTGACTTCGGTCGCGCGTGCGGCCTCGAGGCGAGGCACGGACGCGATTGTGGGGAAGACGCTGTCACGGAGCAAACGCTCCAAGTATGCCCGGAAGAAGACGTCCGGCAAACCGGCGCGAACAGCCGTCCCTCGCAATCGTTCTCCTCGGTCTTCGCCTGAGCCAAGCCCCACGAGGACTCCCCTCCTTTTGAACACTCGAACGAGAAAGGGAGAGCCTCATGAAACGAATTCTTCGGAACTGCCTCGCGACCTTTTCATGGCGCACGCCTCTGATCGCAGTCTGTTTCGTACTCTTGCTCGCAATCCCCGCCTTGGCCCTGCAAGGTAATTCTCCGTGGGAGAACGCCGTCAACGTCCTCATGACAGCCTTTACCAGCACCATCGCGCGCGGACTCTCGCTCGTTGCGATCGTCGTTTCCGGACTTACTTTCGCTTTTGAGCCATCAAGACCAACATTGCAGATTCTCTCAACGTTGTCGTGCACATCGAGAGAAGGCCGGGCCGCCGCTTCGTTTCTGAAATCCTGGAAATCAACGGATTTGACCCCGACGCGGACCAGTTCGACTACGCAGCCGTCTTTCTTTCGCGGAGGGACCCAGCATGAGTAGCGCGAGCGATTTCAAACCCAGAACTCTTACGGCTTCGGAGTACATCTTCGATCTCTTTGACGCGAGGGAAAACGTAGCAGTCGTAGTGCGCAATCGCTCGACAGGGAGGACGATGCAGAGGATCGCTCGAGCTGAAACCGTCGCGGGCGCCGAGTTCCAGACTTGGCTGGCGCATCAAAATGCGGCTGGCTCCGATGTGTTTCTGGGGATGAATCCTATTAAAGACGATGCCGCAAACCGTAAGAAAACCAATATAAAGAGCATTCGCACCTTATACCTCGACCTCGACAGAAACGGTGACCAATCGCTTCAGGCGATCCGCGATGCAACGGACATTCCTCCACCTAATTTTGTTCTCGATACCTCGCCCGGCAAGTATCAGGTCGTGTGGAAAATAAACGGGGTCAGCCAGGACCAGGCCGAGTCGCTGCTCCGCAACTTGGCGAGTGAATTTGGCGGCGACCCAGCGGCAACCGATTCAACGCGAGTGCTGCGGCTGCCGGGCTTCGCTAATCGCAAACTATCGGAAGAATTCGTCGTCCGGGCACATCACGAAACCGATGCTGTCTACGCCCCGGGCGACTTCGCAATCGAGGACGAATCTCTGGAAACACAGCGTGATGCTAGCGATGCGCGCGAGCGTCGCACGCTCGCACCCGGCCATAAGAGCCAATCCGAACACGATTGGGCCTATGCCAAGCGTGCTCTCGCTCGCGGAGACAATCCGGAGGAGATCATTCGAAAGATCGCTGACTTTCGTTCGGAAGACAAAGCCGACCCTGATTACTACGCTCGCCGGACCGTGCTGCAAGCCCAAGCACGAATGGCGCAGGTCCGCCAAGAGTCCGTCCCGTCGGTCGCTCCCGAACCACCCGTCGCCGACAAGGGACCTGATCACTGACGGCTTGCAATGCTTACAGCCCGTTCCAACAATACGAACGAAATGATCGCTGAGGCGAACAGTTTCGCGGCAGCGCAGCAGACGCCGCAGTATCGTTCGCATCAGCGACACCGGATCGACGGCCAAGGAGAAAATCAATGGCTCGTCGTTCTGGTCAGGTTGGATACGAAGAAGTGAAGCGTCGTTGGTATCACGTGAGGTTTCAGATGGATGTGCCGGGACCAGAGAAAAGGGCCGATGGAAGCAAACCGATTTGCCCTTTCTCCGGACCAGGCTCTCTGACGAAACCGGAGCGTCTCACGCGAAGGAAACAAATCATTGCCGCAAGCGGTGCAGACACCGAGGAACACTTCAATCGAGTCGAGGCGTTTAACCACGGTGTGACCTTCCGCAAGCAAGCGGAGTGGTGGCTGAATCATGCGCAGACTCGAAAGCGGAAGCCGATCAAACGGGCCACCGCGCTTGGATTCACGAGCTACCTGAACAAGTGGCTCAATCCGAATCTCGGCGATTTGCCACTTTCGTCCGCCAACAACCTCGTCGTGAAGGGTTTGGTGACCACCATGACGAAAGCCGGCGTCTCGCCGAAGATGGTCAGGAGCGTGATTCAGGTCGTCCAGATGGTCGTGGCATCCGCCGTCAATCAGAATGGAGAAAAGATCCATCCGCGGACGTCGGACCATGAATTCATCGACCTGCCCGAGGTAGGGGATCAATGGCAGCCTGTCCATTCCAGCGAAACAATGAGGGCCATCGCAGCCGGCTCGGCGGGACGGGAACCAACGCTCTAGGTTCTGCTGGGCGCCACCGGATTGCGCTGCGCAGAAGCGTTTGGACTTGAAATCGACAAACACATCTCGGACGATTTCTCCACCTTGCACATCCGCGAGAAAGTATGGAGCGGACACGTTCAACTATTTCTGAAAACCGGCAACGGGCTTCGGGACTTTGATCTTGATCCCTCCATCGCTGCGATGCTCAACAGGTTCATCGGGAAGCGGACTTCGGGCTTCCTGTTTCACGCGAAGAACGGATTCCCGCTACTGCAGTCGAACGTCTTGAGGCTTTCCTTGCACCCGCTTCTCGAACCAGTGGGTCGACCGAAATCCGGTGCTCACGCATTCCGGGAATTCCGCGCGACGTCGCTGAGGAAGCAGCGTGCCCCAGAAGACTTGATTCGATTCTGGCTCGGCCATGCAAACAAAACCGTCACGGACCTATACAGCAAGTTGAAAGAGGATGTGACGTTTCGCAAGAAAGTCGCCGAACAGGTAGGGATCGGGTTCGAGCTTCCAGCCGAGAAGCCGGAGTCGCACCCGATTGTACCCACAGGGAGGTTTTGTCACACGTTGCGTAAGTGATTTTGATTCAGGAAGAAGAATGGCTCTGCTTCGTTGACACGTACCGAACTTTCTGCCTGGCTCCGGCGTCTGAAGCACAAGAAACCCTACTAGGCATTCAGCAGTTTGCCTGCCTATCAGTCTCGCGCCACAGCGACGCAACTTTGTTTGCACCGTCAGGATCGTATGGTCGGATTGGACCTAGGCTTACCTGCTTCTCGTTTACAAGGATATGGGAGTCGTTTTTTCCCCGCCGACTTGGTTGTACCTAAATCTGCATCCAAGCCGTGAAAAAGTTTTAGAGTACGCGCGAAATGACCGCCGGTCCGGACAGGCTGTTCACTCGACTCGACCATCGGCGCATGCGGGCGACTCAAGGAAGCTTGAAACCCGGAAGCCGCAGCGCCTTCCGGTCGAAGGTCAAGGTGCGGGAACAGCCCGCGCTCGTGCCCAGCGCCGCAATCGTGGCATCGGCGAACGAGCCCTGTCCTCCCTTAAGGGCAATCATGGCGTTGAATACTGCCTGCTCATTTTCCAGGACCAGTACATCGATCTGAAGCATGCGCTCGACAGCCGCAGCGATTTCGTTGGTGGTGAGCCTGTAGGCGCGGTCGAGCACCCAGACCGTCTCGACCATCGTCACGATGCTGACAAAGCCGGGGTTTTCCTCAGTTAGGCGGCGTTCGATTATTTCCGTTGCCCTGGGAGATTGAATCGGGTCGTCTTGTGTAAGGTAGCGGACGAGAATCTTTGCGTCGAGCCCGATCATCGACGTGGCGCGCGCGGCGCGGCGCCGCCAGCAGCTTCAGCAGCCGCCTCGGTCATCTCTCGGATAGCCACCGGCCCCGGGCGCCTTGACTTGATGATTCCTCGTAAAGCCGCCGCACGGAGTTTCGGCAACAGGACCACACTGCCATCAGGATGCACGAAGAACTTGACTCGATCTCCCGGTTTCAACCGCAGATGTTCGCGAATCGCCTTCGGGATCGTCGCCTGGCCTTTGACGGTTATTGCGGATTCCATGGCTCCTCCATTACAATTATACAAAAGTAATACCGCAACGCGTATGTTTCGTCAAGGAATTGCTACAACGTTCTGGCTATCTTTTGGCTATGGGAGGAAAAAAGAACTCATGGATCTTCGTAGCACCCCAAGTCGGAGAAGTATGGCTCCCCTTCGTTGAAACGTATCGAATTTTCTGCCTCGCTCCGGGGCCTTATGCGAAGGAAATCCTACTGGGCATTTAGAAGTTTACTCCCCTATCTGCCTTGCGCTACAGCGACGGAACCCTGTTTGTCTCGTGAGGATTGAACAGCCGGATCAGACCTCGGCTCACCTGTTTGCAGAGATGGGCGACACGGGAACCAAAGAATTTAGCGAGCGATTACCATAATCGATTTGCGAACCTTTCAGTTCCCGAGTCTGCGTTGGAAGGAAGGAGCTCAGCGAACGCTCGCAGTCGTGCCGTCGAGGGAGACTAGATCTGAGCTCAATTTAAGGCCTTGCTCCGGGTCCTTGCAAATCCACGCCCGGCAGCACTCGAAACGGCTTGTTCTTGCCCCAGCGGTAGATCGCGAAATCCTGGTCCAGCGTCAGAATGTCCGCGGTCCCAAACTCGTCCGCCAGACGAATCAGGCAGGCATCCGCAAGATCAATCTTCCGATCCTTATATTTTTGCAATACTCGTCTGACACCGGCAGTATCTCGAGAAAGCTGAAAAGGAACCTGGAAAATCCCGGCGGCAACGTTCTCGATCACCGCCCCCGACGCGCCTGACAAGTTGCGCAATAAGTAGCAACTCTCGGTAATGACGGCTTCGCAAGTCACAAGCGGTGCCTCCACTTCTCGAACCGTTTGAGCGCACGTCCGGTGAAAACTCTCGCTACGGTCTAGCAGCGCAACGATGACGCCTGTGTCGACCAGGACCGGCTTCATTGCCCAAATTGCCGCAGATGCTTTTTGTTCGATCCCAGATCGCGCACACCGGATTCGAACTTACCCAGGCCGATGACGCCTGCTTTCTTGCGCCGCAAGTAGCTCGCTTCCAAGACACGCAAGCCCTCGCGCACAACCCGCGAAGGAGTCCAACCCAGTTCTCGCACCAGAACAGCGAGCCTCTTCCGCGATCGGTCATCCAGCCTAGCTTGAATTGCAAATCGCATGCACCAATTGTATTACAAATAGCCATTTGTATGACATAGAATTCGCATCTTCCTGTGGTCCCTTTTCCACCGCTCTAACGTCGAACTAAGCGCGAGAATAACTGGGCAGGCGAGGCGACAAGAGAATGTCCAGAGATCAAGCAACCAGCCTCGACCTGGTGTCCCAGCGTTGTTGCCGCTATTCGTGGGGCCCGTGAAGGCAGTGCAGAGAACTGTTGCCCCGAGACGGATTGCTGAAATACGAAGCGAAAAAGAGGATAACGAATTCCTTGCTTTCAGATCTTTCGCAACGATAGCTCTGACGTTTGGCAATTTGCAGTATGTGGAGAAATAAGAAGTTGGCTCCCCTTCGTTGACACGTATCGAACTTTCTGCCTCGCTCCGGGGCCCGAAGCAAAGGAAATTCTACTAGCAGTTTGTTGAAAAACTCTTTCGGGTCGTCATTTCGAGGTGCGCTGCGACACGGAATCTCTCTTTTTGTTGGGTTTTAGCGATGAGGAATTCCTCGTTGCGCTCATAATGGCGAGTTCAGGAGCCTTTTTCAACAAACTGCTAGGCAGGCAGCAGTTTACTCCCCTATCTGCCTTGCGCCACAGCGATCGAACTCCCTTTGCGCCGTGAGGACTGTACGGCTAGATTGGACCTAGGCTCACCTGTTTGCAAAGACGGGCGACACAGGAACCAGGGGCGCCATCAGGCGCAGAGGCTAGACGCGGCTGTTTACAGTGCCACGGACGAGCGATCGATTCATGTAACGTGGTTGGATACGCCCGACTCGCGGAGGGCGCCCGCTGCGGTTGGGTTTTGTTCCAAGCAAACCTGGCTTGTTTCGTTTTTGCTAGGTGCCGGCGATGCCCTTGTTCTGTAGTACCCTCACCACGACCCGCCTGTTTTCGGCTTGGCCGTCGGCTGTCTTGTCAGAGCCTACCTGCCGGCTCTCGCCCATCGCGCCTGGGGCTAACATATTGGTAAGCGGGATGTGACCTTGTTGCTGCAAGTATTGCGTTACGTTGTTGGCACGGTCCTCGCTCAGTCTTTGGTTGAGTGCGGCGCTTCCCACCGATGACGCATAGCCCTTCACCTGGATCGTGTAGGCGGTGATCGTCTTGGCTTTCGCCGCCAAGTCCAGCAGCTGTTGGTAGTACTTCGGATCGATCTCTACCTTGCCATTGGCGAATAAAACGGTTACCTCGTCCATGATGTTGTAGTCATCCAGCTGCCCGAAGCGCTTGTTTGCCGCTGCGATGGCCGCTTTGTTGGCGTCGATCTTCTCCTGCGCCAGCGCCATTTGCTGCTGTTGTTGTTGGATTTCCTGTTGTTGGCGCTCGAGTGCGGCCTGCTGCTCCGCGAGCTGTTGCTGAGTCTGCTCTACCTGTTCTTTCGTCGGTTGGAGTCCAGCTTGGATCGTTTGCGCGTCCTCTAGGTCATTCCCTTTGAACTTGATCGAACTGGCCACCAGTTGGTTTTGCGCGTTGTAGGCTCCTTCCACCTTGACTTGCAGGCCAGGTATCAACGCAGCCATCGACATTTGCTTGCGTCGCGCCTTGAAAACTCCCTGCACTTGGGCCACTTGGGTAGCATCGGTAAGGACTACCACTAACTTCGACGAATCCTGTGTCTGCAACGTCATGGTGTCTCCGCTTCGTCCTGTTATCAATCCTTCGGCTTTGGCGGTCTGAGCGTGAGCCGGGCCGCAGAGCAAAGTTGCCAGAGAAATCGTGACGACGAGTCCGATAGCTGCAAATCTGTGTTTGCACATCGCTTCTCTTCTCCTGGTTTTTTCCTTGCGGTTTCCGTCACTACCAGGGTGAATCGGACTTACGATTGGCCTTCGTGAAACGCACCCCATAGCGAAACGACAGCCCTGTAACAAACGCCATTGGCTCGTCGTCGGAACCCTGGTTTGACCGCTTTCCGCCCAAAAGGCCGTACGCCCGTACCCGCTCAGTGTTAAGCGGGCCCTTAACTATCAATGTTCCTCGAGATTCTGTTCTTAGCGGCTAAGGGATGGCATTGTTAGATTTGACAGTACACTCTCCGCGACCAAAATAGACGTAGGCTGAGCTACCCCATATTAGACCTTAGTCGCAGAGAACTTCCGGGACGAGGTGTCAAACAATGGGCACAGAGATTTGGGAAATTACACGAATCACGCTGGATGTAGAAGTTGTAGCTCTTTCCGGCAACCAGGCCGAAACCGTTTGCCATACGTGAATGGAGCACGCAACACAATAGGAGCAATACGCCCTACCCGGAGTCGTTCCGCCGCATCGTCCGCTGTTAGGACGCTTTCCTGCGTAAATAAATGGACAGAGTTGTCCCGATTACATTCTCGCGTGGCGGAGATCCGCCGGTGGTGTTATCGCGCTCGTAGTAGCCCTCCAAATCCAAGCGCTTGCGAATCGGGAACACCGCGCCAAACGAGTAGGTGTTCTTACTCCAGGAGCCCGACCGGCTATCGTAGAAGATCTCTCCGCGTGCGTAAGGAGAGAAGGAAAAAGACTTGATCAAAAAGCTTCTCTCGATGGTCACGCAATTGCGGTAGCGCCAGGAAAACTGATCGCCGATGACCCGGAGGTCGAACCGGTTGCGTTCGGAAAGCTCTAACAACCAAGGCAGGTGGAAGCGCGAAGTTAAAGCCAGCTGGACGCGGTTTTCATCCGGTTTGCCAACATTGTTGAGAAATTGATATCCGATCCGAAAGGTCAGGAAGTTTTCTTTCGCCGAGTCGTTAGTGCGAAGTGTCTCGCGCAGAAGGGGACGAAAGTTGATGTCGAGATTCGCGCCAATCTCTGCGGAATTCACTGTGCTCCCGTCGGTCGAGCGAGCCGCGAGAAACATCAACCGATATCTATCCGTGATGCCTACGTAAGTGTCGATCTCCGGGAACTCCGAAGTTTGGGTCTGCTGCGCGCACAAGCCGGAGCACAGAAGAGCAGTCAGGCACTCGAAGAGCGCAAAGCGCAGGAGCCATCTGGCTCTCGGCGACGAACTCACCGCTGGGGATCGCGCGAGTTTGTGTAGTAAGGGCGTCACCGCTCTCCCTTAGAACCATTCTCTGTCATTTCTGCCGGACCCATAAACTCCCATCAGGTCCGATGATAACTTCGGCGTTGATCAACGGCGGAGGACCGGCCAGGGAGCGACCATAAATCGAGAAATCGCGCAGCTGCGGTATCCCGTGAAGGCATTGTCTGTCAATCCGGGGCCGCGTGAAATTGGAAGAATACGCAAATGGTGAAGGTAAAACTACCAGCGGCGAGTGCGAGCTACTTCGCGCGGGGAGGGAACGATTTAAATGTCTTGGATACGATCTGCTCTACCTGTTTCTCCATGTCTTTCATGCCTTTGTGAGGGGCACGGATCTTCTTCGTTGCCGTGCCCGTCCAAACAGGCTGGTTCGACTTTGCGTCGACGAGATGAAAGACGACATGGCCATCCACGGAGTACCAGACGTTCTGGGGTATTCCATAGACAGGACCCTGTGGTTCGTTCAGGCGGGGTGCGGGGGTCGCGTGAAAGCCCTCGACGTCAGACGCTAAATCCGCAGCGCCTGCTTCGTACGAGATGAAGAAATCTGGATTGGAAGAATCCTCGACGAAATCCTTATCCCTCAAGTTGCGATTAACATCTTGGACGATCTTCTGGTCAATCAGCGCGTCGTTCTGCTTGCCTTGACGCGTGATGATATGATTCTGGCCCCAAGCATAGCGCCGGTGATTGGTGAAATCGAAGCTCTTGTCAAAATTTGTGGTAACTTGTTGCGCGGGGAGGGTCGCGCAGATTACCAGAAAACCGGCTGCAATCCTGAGCTGTGCGATGCTGAACCGCCTCATAGTTTCTCCTTCCTAACAGCTATTTCGCAGTGCGAATCCGTGCAAGCTGCGAACGCACCCTTGGCACCTTAAAATGTATCTATTCCGACGCGAGTGCTAAAGCTTCCTTAGAACGCCTCGCCGACGCCCAGGCTGAATGTGTGGTCGTTCACACCCTGAGCGTAGTCGGCACGGAGATTGACATGGTACACCTTGCTCAATTGAAATCTCAGGCCGGCTCCGCCAGCAGGCAAGAAGTGACTACTCTGCACCCTCTGTAACAGTTGGTTGCCTGCGGGCATAACTCCGCCAACGCCGCCGAACGCGACTAACCCAAACCTCTTCGGCAAAACCAGGCGATATTCCAATTGTGCAGCGAGGCTGTAGCGAGTGAAGTAACGACCGGCTACATATCCCCGCAATTCGTTATTGGTTCCGTATATGCAATTCCCGTAGAACGGGGGCGCCCCAGAAGTGCCGCAAAAAAGGCCGTTGTACGCAAGAACCTGATTCTTGGTCAAACCTATGTATTGGTTGAATGTGGCGTTGTACGACTGGAAAGAATACTTGCTGCCCAATGCCTGGGAAACGAAGTCAGATGTGAATGTGAAAAAAGTTCCATTGGTCGGATAAAATCGGTTCAGAGTAGTATCCCGGGTTAGCCGTGCGCCAACAGACCTCAAGGTTGTGTGAATACCAAGATCTGGGGGGATCGGAACGCTGGTTACGTTGGTCGGGTTAAGGGTAATGATTGAGTGCCCAGTAAAAAATCGAGGACCCAGATAGAATTTCCATCCAATAACGCGCAGGCATTCCACAAAAAACGCCTCGCCGGTTTGCTGGAGAGGCAACTTAAAATTTGACGCAATTCCAGTGCCGTATATGTTGTAGTCGATAGCACCGTGAACGAAGCCGGCCTTGAGTCGATAGGTGGCATGTTTTAGGTACAGATCTCCCCCGATCGCAAATCCGCTGCTGCCATTGTTAGTAAAGAGACCGGCGCCTCCGATAACGGACGGAGGCGAAGTCTTGTCTTTCATACTAAGGGGGAATATATATCCAAGTACTGGCACAATTCCCGAACCGATGGCCGGGCTCGAAATCGGAAGAGGCGCAACCACGAACTCCCCGGGGCCGAGTTTCTTCTTCTTTTTTTTCGGCTGCTCTTCCGGCTTGGCAGGAGTCGTTGATTGCGCTGCCTGCTCTGCCGTCTTCGGCGAGCCGGTCGCCGTCTGCGAAACGGTTTGTGTTTGTGCTTGCTCAACTGGTTGTTCCTGCTGAGCATCACACGCTGGGTTGAATAAGATGTACGCCCCAGCGATCAGCACTGCGGAAAAAATACTCTTGGCCAGTGACTTGGAGTGTCCGTCTTCGGAATCTCGAGGGGCCGTGCTTTTGATTCGCATGTGTTCCTCTCCCCAGATTTACGCCGCAATCATTCGATCGCGTGGCGGACATATTCGGTGTCTGCACATTGATCCGGATACCGCGAAACGAAAACGCCGACAGGCAATTGCGACAAAACCAGCCAACTACGGTGTCGCTGGCGCTTCGGGTCCCGATGGAGGCGCCCCGAGCTTGGGGATGCGGAACGTAAATGAGCCACCGAAGACGATCGTGCGTCCTTGGGGCCGAGCAAGCGCCCGGTACTCGTCTTCGAACTTGAAGAAGAAATTCAGTGCCTTGGCGGGAAGGATGAAGTTGGTCTGAAAACCGATGGCGTGAACTGAATAATACGGCAAAGCGCTCGCCGGTATATTCGGGGAAGCCAGACCGCCATTGTTGCTGACTTGCCATTGGTCGTACCCGATCAACCCGAGCTGGAGCAGCTTACTAAAATCTTTCTTCAGAGGAAGAACCTGCCCCAGTCCCCACTCGGTCGTAAAAGTCTGTCCTGGAGAGGCCGTAGTTCCTGCTCCGGTGGTCTTGCTTCCGTGAAATTCCCAATCGGTGAAGAGATTGGCGGTGGTGCCCTTGTTTTTCGTCAAATAGAGCGTAGTGCCCGTTGTGAAGTGATTGCCCCAATACCCTGAACCGATATTGTCAGAGGCACCGGGCGTATAGCGTCCCGTGGGAGCCATGAAAGCATATCCCGCGTAGAAGTCCACACGTCTTAAGTTCCAACCCAGTGTCACGGGCTGCACCCACGTATCCGCGATTCCAAAGCCGCCGGCCTCCAGTGCAAGGTTCGGAAAATTGATCGAACTCAGTGTAAGAGAACCGTTAGCGGCCGTTGGTGCCACGACCATCACCGCAAGCTTTGCGCGTAGAAACTTGAATTTTGGTACGTAGTAAAAGATGTTCTCCATCGCCCATATGTCGTAGGAGCCACTCAACGGAACGGAGTTTCCATTCGAGTTCTTGAGCGTATCCGCTGAGTAGTTCACTGTCATGCTGGCGTACGTGAATCCAGGATCCGGAAGAACACCCGTGTTAAGGCCCTGCTGTCCGGGGATGTATTGGCCCTTTTGCTGTCCACGGACCGGAAGGACGCCGAAAACGAACACGCAAATAAAAACTGCCAGGCCTGACTTAATCGACAAGGTGTACCCCTTGGTGCTGGTCTTGGTCAACGCTGCTGACAGTTTCTTAGCAGTCCGGCAGTGGACGGAGTATTGTCAAAAATAACGCTCGTCCCGAGTAAAATTACCCGCAGTTCGAGCGGCGGCGGGCGAAAGTGGCGGGTTTCGGTCATTCTTTCCGAAGGATTTATCCTCGCTCGATGATCTTCAACTTTCCAAGTGATGGTTGATTGCCCTCCCTTCGTTCTGACGCAAGCTGCGCGAAATTGTCTCAGAACGCCAATCCGCAGTGAATTGGTCGACTGCCACTTCAGACTGAACCGCCTCAGAAGCCGACACAGTTGCATTCGATGAGCTCTAGTGTCCGGCATGGATTTTTTCGGGTCATTTCTTAGCAGTTTTGACAATTCCCTTTAATCTTGACGCAGAGGATATTTCGGTCATGTTGTTCCTCGGGGGCTACATCTTTGTCTGAGATTCTGACCCGAGGTGGTCAGGTCGCGAAGCAGCGATCCGGTAATGGGCGAACCGTTCGTAAACGCGGCGTCCGTTGCTGTCGTCAACAAAATATTCGAATGAAACATGATCCGGCAGCGATTGGACCGTAGCTCGACTTCTGGGAGGCAGTATGAAGAGTTATAAGTTTCTGCTGGGATGGCTTGTTGGGTTAGGTGCTCTAGGATTTGGGGTGCGGACTGTTTATGCGCAGGCTGCGAGCACTGTCCAAGTTCACATGATCATCACCGACGAATCGGTTCGCGGCGACGGTGAGGTTCCCATCCTGCGCCCCGAAAACGTCCAGATAAAGCAAGGGAAGGCGACGGTCAAGCTGGACCATTTGATTCCCGCCCGCGGTGACAATGCGGCGCTTCAGTTTTTATTTTGATTGACGACACCTGCGACACGAGCATCGGAAACAGCCTCAACGACATTCGCGATTTCGTCAACGCACAGCCCGCGACGACGGTTAGCGGTGTCGGTTACATGTCCAACACCACCATCCAGATCGTGCAAAACTTCACGGCCGATCACGCCGCGGCGGCCAAGGCCATCCGTTTGCCACGTGGAAATTTGTCCGCGATGGACAGTCCGTACCTGTCGCTCATCAGTTTGATCAAGGGTTGGCCCGAGCAGAAAGTCCGCCGCGAAGTACTGATGGTTACCGACGGCATTGACCGGCTGCGCGGCGAAGGGATGTCCAACACCCAATATTTCCCCACCTACGGCCGCGGGTATCGCAATTCAGCAGGCACCATGTCCCCTGGTATGCCCAGCATGATTGCAGACGCGGACTCTGCCAGCACTGCGGCACAGCGCTATGGCGTGATTGTTCATGGAATTTACGCTACCGGCGTTGGACGCAGCGGCCGGAACAGACGGGAAGTGCAGCTCGGGCAAGGGGGTGTGGCGCAAATCAGTGAAGAGTCTGGCGGAGAATATTTCTCGCTCGGAGGTCAAAATTTCTCAGTTTCAAGCCTTACCTTGACCGTCTGCAACAGGTTTTCAATAATCAGTATTACCTGGTTTTCCAAGCTACCCCGAAAAAGAAGTCTGGGCTCCAGCGCGTCGGTATTTCAACTTCACTGGAAGATATTGAGATCGCCGCGGCCGATAACGTCTGGGTTCCCGTTCCAGGCGACACCGATGATGACAAAAAGTAATTTGCCTCGGTCGGCTCCATTGAGCGAAATCCTGGCGCTCTAAGTGGGAGGAGCTATAGTCGTGAAACTCGTCCCGCCTACGAGGGCAATCCGCTGACTGAGGATTTATTGTAGGATGGACCCTTCTTCACGGTTTCCAGTGGCCAACAGTGTCCAAATCCTTGTGCGGCGTCGAAACGCTGTTTCTTGAGCTCTCGTATGTGATAGAACTCGCTGCTTCAATGCGGAACCGCATTGGGATCGACTTCGGTCGTGGCCTCGAAAGGTGTCGAGCGAGGATTTGTGGTGCGCCGGGGACGGCAGTAACACATCCGAACGTTCGTCACTCGATGGCCGTTCTTCACTGAAGCTGCGGCCACTTTTGCGCCGGCCCGCGAGCCTGCCATGGATATCCTTGGGGCACCTAGTTTGCGACCGGCAGTGGCGCCGGCTGTGCGAGCCGGAATTCCAGCAGAGATTCGCTGGGTATGGTGAGCTGTTCTCCCTTTTTGGAAGCGGCGATGGCTGTCCCACCCGCAAGTCCAACGAGCGCACCAATGCCGGCTCCCTTTCCGCCCCCGGCGATCCCGCCGATGAGGGCACCGAGTCCCGTACCGCCGATTACCTTTTTAGCCGTGTTCCCACCCTCTCCGCTCCCCTTCACTGCATAGGTGCTCGTAAGAAGCGGATAGGCGGTTCCGTTAATCACGATGTCGGTCAGCTCAAGCGTTAGCTCAGAACTCCCCGACATTCTGCCGGCGGATGACGCCGAAGCCAGGACGCCATAAACGAGAGTGCCTCGCGGCGCCACGACAACATTGTCGTCTTGCAAGTTCGTCTCGAGGCTGGCGCTGAAGCGATATCCCGCCTTTTGTTTGCTGGAGTCCACCGAATCGATCATTCGCACCAGGATTCGCGTCCCGGCCGGAATCGTGATTTTTTGCGCATTCTGAGCTGCAAGGGTCGCCGTCATCGGTGTCTCGGATAATCTGACCGTCGGAGGAATTGCGCACAAACTGGGGTTCACAGTTACCAGCCCCGCCAAGAGTGTTGCAGCCCCGACAATTCCTTTTCGCATTTTGTGTCTCCACCTTTGGAATTTACGAGCCTTGCCCAACAATAGGGAGTGAAGAAGCGATTTGGAGGTCAATAATTAAAAGCAATTGGTGCTCCACCTGAACGAAGCGAGCTGCCGTGACTGCCCCCAATGCCTGTTTGACGCGGCCATAGTATTTTGCAAGAAGTTCGGACCGCTGCTTTTCGTAAGCCATCGCGTTCTGAATCAGTTCGTCCGCCTTAGCATCTGTCATTTGTGAGTACGTCCGGCCATACTCTTCAATATTCGCCACTCTCAGGTCGTTCAACTTGGACAACTCCGCGTCGTACTCGCTGTAGATCGGCCAGAATTTTGCAGCTTCTTCCGCGCTTAGCTGCATAACCGCTCCCATCATTTCGGCTTTCTGCTGACGGACGTCGGAGCGCAGTAGCGCGATATATTCTTGGATATTCTGTTCCTGGTTAGCTGTATTCGGCGGTGTGCTGGCCTGCTGCGGGCTCGTTTTCGGTGGCGGGTTACCGTTTGTCCGTGCGACCTGTACGGAAACCATCAATGCAGTAACCAAGATCAAAGCTGCTGTGAGTTTTTTCATCTCTTATCCTCCACGAATATTTCGGATTGATTGCAGCCCCACTTTCTTCGGCAACGTGCGTCGGAGCAGCGACCAGGTTCCCATTGAGGTGAGCCGCAATCTCAGTCTTTGGCTTCGCCACTAACCGACGACGTCGCAGCCCACAGTATGAAATGATTCTCAAAACACCGGGAAATTTCTCCCCAGGGTCAGTGGTCGAATAACGCGCGACCGCACCTGCGCCTGGACGCTATTACTTTAGATTTACCGGAGGTCCGCTGACCCGCGTTGCCTTAAGGTCGACGCTCACCTCAACACGGTCGGCAATCTTGATGAAGGGAATGCCGCTGTTCATCCCGTACTGCTTGCGGTCGAAGGCCATTATCCCTTTAACCGTCCCCGAGCCTGTCCCCTTGCCAGTAATTGCTAGCGTTAACTTTTCCTGTTTGGTAACTCCGCGGATCGTAAAGTCGCCGTCCACTTCAAAGGTATCGGGTCCGGTCTGCACAATCTTCGTTGACTTAAACGTGATCTCCGGGTTGTTCTTCACGTCGAAGAAGTCCTTACTCTTCAGCTTGCCGTCCTTCATCCCGCTGCCGGTATTCACGCTATCAGCCTGAATTTTGATCTCTAAAACGCCCGTCGAGAGTTCAGGCGACGCAAATGTCAGTGTGGCGCCCCACTTGCTAAAAGTTCCCTTGATCGCCACCGACGATTCCACGTCGAAGTTGATCGAGCTATTTACTGGCGTGACCTCGAAGACCGGCGCTTGCGCGCGACTCACTGGCGGGAAAACGGTGCACGCTAAGAAAAAGGAAACAGCTAACAGCGGTTTGTAAGTATTCATGGTTTCTCCTGGGAGCGCCACGTGAGCGATATCCGTCGGCGTTGATCACCAGTTGTCGTCCGTGCGATGCCAAGTCTTGTCTGGGTTGTAGCGGTCCATCGCGGCGGCGGTTGTTGCGGTATCAGGCCCCAGGTCCTTCTGGTAGACGATTCCGCTGTAGCTGACGATAAAAGTCTGGACACCCGTGACCTTGTACTCGGCGGGCCAAGCCACCAGAGCAAAACCGCCAATCATCACGCCGTTGATCACGTAGTCGAGTTCTCCGTTCGGAGCCGCGGGGCCCTGACCCTTCAGAACTTTGAAATAGTAGCCGTGGAAGGGTTCGCCGCTCGTCGTGTAACCCTGTTGGATTGCTTTTGCAACTGTCTCGCTGACCGGACCTTCCCAGGTTCCGTCTGGATTTTTCCACGCGAGCCCATCCTGCTTACCGTCCGTACTGATCGTTCGCTGAGCGTACTGATTGATGCCGGAATCATCGTGAACTTCCGAGGCGTATTCCTCTTGTGCCTCCACGAATCCACGGCAAATTTGAATGGCGTCCAGTTCGTTGGCTCCGATGCGCCGGTAAAGGACCTCATCGTGACCGGTCTTTGAATTGAAATACCATTTCCCGTCCTTCTTGAGCAGCGGAACCGGCAACGGCCACTCCTCGTCGCCCACCAGGATCGTGGCTTGGTTCGGGTTCTTCGGATCTATCACCACCGAATTCTTTTTTTGCGCGCGCTCCGCAAATGCAGCTGCGTTGTTTTTGTCCTGGACGGGGTCGGCCGTACTCACCAAGTCTTCACCATCCTGCCCGAACATCGCCGTCAGCGCTTGCACGTCATAGTCTCCCGCTGCTTTGATTAGCGCGGCAGCCGCTTCTTGCGGCGTCGCAAATCCTGTCTGCGTGGTTTGTGGGGTCGCGGCCGCGCTGGGCTCGGAAAGTGGCTGTGCGTGCACGGCTACCGGCGAGCACAGGGCGACTACCAGGGCCGCCAAAAGAGTGGCGTATGTAACGACGTTCTCTGATCTTGCGCTCATTGCTTTCTCCTTGTGCATAGATGTGCTCACCTGCTCCGCCCGCCGCTTCTGGCCGCACCGCCGCGGGAAGCTCCCATGCTGGAAGCCCCTCTCTGATTGCTAGTACGAGCTGCGTTGCCGCTCATCCCGCTCGATGCGCCACCGAATGCGCTCTTATTTGTGGCGCTCGGAGTATTGGGAACTTGCCGGTTGCCAACGCGTTCGCCGCCAGCACCGCCGCCGCGGTTCGCGCCCATATTGTTCGCGCCTCCGCCCGCCGGGCGCGTGGACGCGTTTGCGGCTCCGCCCCCGGGGCGTGCGGAAGCGTTTCCGCCGCCTCCGCCGCGGTTCATTGAGGCGGGCTGTTGCCGTGCCTGGTTCTGTCGGGCATTCGCTTGTCGCGTGGCCGCGGAATCCCCACGAGCCGTCCCGCCATATTGGGTTGCGGTAGCCCGGTTTGAGTACGGAGTTCCACCACGATGTTGCGGATTGTGTTGCCAGTTGTTGCCGCCGCCGGCAGGCAAGGTGCTGGGCCGGTTGATATTGCCCGTGTTGATGTTCCCGCGATTGATATTCGTGTTGTTGTAGTGGCGTACGTAATTATTGTTGATGTTGATGTTGACGTTGCTGTGCCCCCACCCGCAGTTATAGCCCCAGCCCCCGCGGTAGTAGGAACCGATGGCGAGCCCGACTCCAAAGGCAATCGCAACGCCCGCAGCGTAATAACTGGGCGGCGGGTAGTAAATCGGAGGATAGGGGTAGACGGGAGGTCCGTAAACGACCACCGGATTATAGGACGGCACATAGACAATCTGTGGGTTGGCCTGCTGAACGACTACTACGGTCTTCGTCTCTACCACCTTCGTCTCCACAGTCTGTTGCTCAGTGGATTTTAGGTTTCCTGCATCCATGGCCTTCTTGCGCATGCGTTGTACCGCGTCCATCACGTCACTCTGTTGCGCGAGGAAGGCGTTTCCCAGGTCGGTGGTCCATTTGATACCGTCGACAAGTTGTTTCACCAGGTCTGGAAACGCAGACATGGCCTGCACGCTGGGATCCCAGTCCTCTTTTTCCACCGCGTCGGAGAGCGCTTGTCCTTTCAAGTCCGGGTGTTTCCCTAACCAATTCTGGAGTTGAACGAGTTCGAGAGGATAAGTTGACGCCGCGAGCACTTGGGCCAGAAGCGGATCGGGATAGAGCGCGACCGGCGCCACCAGCGAATCCAATTGGTCATTCGGGATCTTGGCGGCGTCTTGCCCTTGCGCCGCAGCATCCTGATGCACTGACCTTGCATACGCCCAGGTATCACCCGGCGCAATGAGCAGTGCGCAAAGAATTGCCACCAGAAATCGAACGTAGTTCGATCTCGGATTCGAATGCGCACCGGAGTTCAACTCCGCGGCGCCGTATCTGAAATCCAAATTTGTTCTCTTGACCCCACATGTCCGCATGGCTTTATTCCTCCGCTTTAATCCCTGATACTTCATTTCATTCGGATCTGGCCTACCCGAGTTCACATGGTATGTCGCACCCAGTATTTACATCCGAGCCTGGCTTCGTTGAAAGTGTCAAAACTACCAGTGAAACTCGCAACAGACGAAAATCCTGGATGCTCCCGTAGAAGCTGTCACGGTCACTTCACCAGCTCAATCTCACTCGGACGCCATGTCTTATTGAACCAAGGCTCCAGAGGCCCGTACATGCGCAGGATCACAAACCAGCTCTTGCCCGGAACCGTCTGCAGCCAGTTGTTCTCTTTGCCTGCCGGAGCCTTCGGCGAGAAATAGATGTCGAACGACCCGTCTGCGTTCTTCTCTATCCCCTTCGTCTGGCTTCCGACTGTCGGGAATTTCTGGCCGGTCTGCAACATCGAGCGCGTCTGCGTGTCATAGATCGTGACGGCCCAGAAGTTGTTTACCGGCACATCGGGCGGCAGATGGACTTTGTAGGTTTTGGAGCCATCGAACGGCTGTTTCTTGGAGTCAAAATACGCCCCGGCGTAATCGGAGCCGACGCCTACAGCCGTCTTCGCCATGGCTGGCGTCACCCCGCCGGCATTGAAGCAATACAGCACGGCCGCCTCAAGCTGCGCCGTTCCATCCACTTCGAACGTAGCGTTCCCGTTCGCGAAGAAACCCGACCAGACGCTGTCGGTGCCGGGATAGAGATACACGCCACCGATGCGAGGCTCGAAAGTGATGGCGCGCGCGGTAGCGCTTCCCACTGTGCCAGCTTCGGTGAGTAGGTTCTTCATCCGGTCATCGGGAGCGAAGGGCTTTCCCTTGACGATACCGATGGTGGCAATGGCGCCACGCTGCATCGGGTCAATCGCGTCGATAGGCTCGTCCTGAATGATTGCGTTCAGGTACTCGTAGTAGGCGAGCGTGTTTGGGAAAAGTGTGTTGACGGATTTGCCGGACAAGTTGGTGAAGGTGGTCGGAGCGGGCTGGGCCGCGTCCTTAAGGGGATAGATTTTGATCCCCGAAGTCATGTTCTTGGCGGCGGCTTCGAGGCCGTTCGCAATCCCGCCGCGCAAGAAAAGAAAATTCTTGTTGGTTCGAGGCTTCAGCAAGAAATATCCGTCGGGAATCTGGCCGTCGTAGCCCGCGGGCAATACGAGATACTTGCCGCCTTTGCCCTTGTCGGGCCCCGTGACTCCAAGGTCGCCGACGAAGCGCTCCCAATCGTCGTCCAGAAAGCCCAGCATCCCCGGCGGCACCTCGATGACGGTCGGCCCGTCGTTTGCCAGATCGGTGCGCGAGAACGCGTAGAGCGTCGAGGTATTCGCAGTCAAAACGATTGCTTGGGAGTCCATCAGTTGTTCGAAAATGGCGATCTTGTTGGGCGCGTCGGCACCCTGCGCGGCAAGGCTCGAGAGAAAGGCGCGAATCGCGACTGCGCCGAGGTTATCGAGATACACCGTGACGCCGCGCGTGCGGTCCAGATTGTCGTAGAGAATTTTGACGGTGTCTCCGGTTGGCACGCCGTCGGAGAAAGTCAGTTTACCAACGGGGGTATCGAGTTTGTCGGGAGTAGAGATCGACTGCAACGTTGACGGCGGAATGTCCGTGGTCTGCGACGCGTTTTGGGCATTCGCAGTGGTGGTACTTAGCGCGCCAGCAAGTACTGCTACCGCCAGATATACTATCCGCTTCATTAGATTTTCCTCCGCGGTGGTTTAATGCGCGCGCTCACTGCACCAGCTCGAATTCACCAGGCTTCCATGTCTTGTCGAACCACGCCTGCAATGGGCCGTACAGCCGCAGTAAAACGTTCCAACCCTTACCGGGTACGGTTTGTACCCAGTTCGTTTCGTGCCCTGCTGGCGCCGTCGGCCCAAAATAAACATCCACCGACGTATCGGGGTTAACAACGACGGTTTTATCTTCACTGCCGATACTCGGAAATTGCTCGTCGGTCTGCAGCATCGAGCGAGTTTGGTTGTCATAAACGACGAACGACCAGAAGTCCTTCGCGGGGATGTTCGGTGGCAAGTGAATCTTGTAGGTCTTGCTCCCGTCTAGCGGTTTTCCCGTGGAATCCACGAACGCCGCAGCATATTGCGAGCCGATACCCACCATCTTCATAGCCATCGCGGGAGTGATCCCCGTTGCGTAGTAGTGAAACATGACCCGCGCATCGAGATTGCGCACACCCGGTTGCAATAGGAACTCGTAGCCGCCAGAAAACGTGGTGAGCCAAGCGCTGTGCGGGTAGTAGTAGGCGTCTTTCATGCGCGTGCGGAACAACATGGCCCGCGCCGTGGCGTTACCGACCGCCGCCGAGTCCGTCAGGATCTTCTTCATACGCTCGTCAGGCGCAAAGGGCTTGCCCTTTTCGATGCCGATGGACGCGAACAATCCGAGCCTTTCGGGGTCCAGCGCCTCGCTTGGTTCTTCCTGTACCACCTCGTTCAGTTCTTCAAAGTAGCCGAAGTCGTTGGCGTGGACTGTGTTTACCGCCACGCCTGAGCCATTGATAAATCTCGTTGCCGGCGGGTTCGCCGCCTGCGAAAGCGGGTATACGCGCAAATTTTTCTTGATGCCGTCCACGGCAGGCTTAAGGTCGCCGTTCACTTTGAATCCGCGACCCATGAGCCACAGATTGTAAGTGCGCGATTTAGCGACCAAGTAGCCCTCGGGCACTGGCCCCGTGTAGCCCGGCGGGAGGACGAGGTACTTGCCGCCTTGCCCTTTGTCACGACCAGCGTTGCCGATATCGGTGACGTACTGAAACCAAGCGTCGTCAATAAACGCGAGTACCTTGGGAGGCGTTTCAAGAACCAAGGGACCGTCTTTCAAGTTGAGCCATGTGCTGAAATAGACGGAGTCAGTGTTGCCCGTGAGGAAGAGTGATTTGGAATCCAGGCGATTCTCGAAAATCAAAATGTTGTTGTTGAGAGCGCCCAGCTTGGCAAAACCCGTCCGCATCGCCGCGAGGGAGGTACCCGGCATGCCACTCAAAAACGCCTGCACTCCGCGCTGAAAATCGAGGTTGTCGTAAACCTTCTGCACTGTCGCGTCGTCCGGGAAACCGTCGAAAAATTTCAACGTGCCAATGCTCGTGCCTACGGAATCCGGCGTGGTGATGGAAGGCGGGATCGGTGTCGCCATCTTCATTTTCGGCGGCGCAGTTTGCGCATAGCCTGTGCCAGAGCTCAGCGCGCCGATTAACGCAGCTGCAGCCAGATACTTTCCGACTTTCATCCCGTCCTCCCGATGTAGCGCTACTGATCGTGCTTTACTTGTGGGGCTGTCCACTCGCCATCCAACGCTTCCTTCTTCGGCCAATAGAGACGCATGTACATCGCGTACGGCCCCTTCGGCGCCGGAAGCCAATTTGCTTCCTTGTCTTTGCCGGGGGATTCGTTCTGAATCAGCAGCGTCAATCCACCGTCTGGATCGAGTTTGAGCTGTGGCAGCATCGGTGAGTTGATGAGGTAGCGGTTGATCGGATTGGCAACGAGCAGACTCGCAGGTAGTTCGTACATCGTTAGCGACCAGAAAGCGTTGACCGGAGGGAATTGACCCGGTGCAAAGCGCAAGGTGTAACGATTGGCCCCGTTCAGTTTTTGCCCGCTGGAATCCACGTAATAGATCGGGTACATGGCTTCCTGCTTCGAATTGCCATAAATTCCGATTGTCCCAAGCCACCGATTCAAGTAATTGTTTTTCATGTACTCGCGAGTGCCAAACAAATCGCCCGATGTGAGTTTTCCCTCGGTCATTTGCTTCACACCTCCCGCGAATTCCGTAAATGCATCGGCCCGGCCTTGCTCGAATGCCGCCTTCATTTCAGGAGTGAGTTTGCTGGGATCGAAGGTCTTACCCGCGTCGACGCCAATCTTCGCGAAGCGCGCCATCAGGTCCGTTTCCGATGGGTTCGTGGGGCAGAACTGAAGAACGAAATTCAGTTCGTTGAAAAATTCGAGCAAAGTTTTCTGCTCCGCCGCCGAGATTGGCTTCATAAAATCGATCTGCGGCGGAACTTGCGGTGCGGACGTCCCGAGGTACGAGGACAGCGTTTGCGCTTTGTAACCGGATTGAATTTCTTTCACGTTGTCGAGATCGGCCGCATTGAACAACTGAGTACGAAAGACGACAACGACAAACTCCGTTTCTGAGTGAATGACTCTTTGCACGCCCTTCGGTGTGTCGCCTTTCCAATCCGGCCCGACGACCATGAAAGTACCGCCCTTGTTGCCGGAGGTGCTGGTCCCGAGGTAGTCGAAGTTGAAGGTATAGGCGTCCGTGAATTGAACGCTGAAGTACCGATCCTTTCTATCCATCGGCGGCAGCGTGAGCACGATGGGTTCGGCGCGCAAATCCAGGCCGAGCCACGAGTATGGCGTGTCTGAATTGGGCGTCTGCACTGCGACATCCGCCGGAGTGAAGACGCGCGGAATATTGGTGATCTGATTCCACGGCGCTTTAAATTCGGGGTTGTTGCGGTCGACGAAGTAGGCGTATTCGACGCGGTAGCTGTCCACCAGCGGATAGCCGTAAATATAGGCTTCTTTGGCGATAGCGCGAGCTTCCGCGGGGGACACCGCGTCTACCGCACTGGCGGTGCGTGCTTTCAGCACATAAGCCAAGCCTGCGATCACGAGGACGGCGACTCCCAGGCTGCGGATCTTCGAGCTAACGGTTCTCATTTTTTCGAATCCCCTTAAAAAATTCGGTTACCCGCTGGCCGTTGGCTTCTTCGGAAACAAGAACGCGATTTGCAGACGCATACTCCAAGGCGATCCGAGCGGCGGGTGAACAGCGTTGCCATAGAATTGAAGCCCGAGGTTAACCGGCTGCGCTCCCAGTCTCATGATGCGGCCGATGCCGCCGCCCAGCGGCACGACCCATCGGCCGCCGTTCGTGGCCTCCCAGTTTGCCGTGATAGTTGGCTGCCAAGTGAGGTAATAGCCCTTCGGCAAGTTGTAATTGATGAAGTACTGCAACAGGAACTGATTCACATCGGGCAGGTTCGAATGACCGGCTACGCCCCAGACGTTATTCACAAGAAAGCCCACCGTCCATTTGCCCGGTTGCACTAGGACGACAGCAGTCGGCCCGATGCCGAATTTTCCCTGCCCCAGGATGCCGGTCCTTGTGGCCGTAGGCAGCAGGAATTGTGGCCCTACGCCCCAGATCACTTTCCCCTTTTTCGGCGAGAAAAAAAATGCGGGTTGCATGTCCCCGAATCCGTAGACGCCTTGGTTTGGTTCCGCGGTGGCGGCGGTCGCGTTCGCGCTTAATGCGAAGTCGGGCCCGCTGGGTGGCGGGGGCTGCGTTACGCCGAGGGGCTGGTAGATGATCGGCGTAATCCACCGGATGATCAGATTCCAGTTCTGCGTCAAGTTGATCGGAATCACCGGCTGAACATTCAAAACATTCTGGATCCGATCGTTCGGTCCGATGTTGAAGTTCCAATTCTCCTGGACAGGAACGCTGATCAGGCTAGCTACCGGGTTTTGCGCCGCCTTCCTGAGGGCGTCGGCATTGTCCCCCCCTGCTGCAGGCTTGTCGGCGGCGTCAGGCGCCTGATTCGGATTCGGATCCTGGGCACGGGTCGCGACGGGTATTGAAAACAAGAGAACGAAGAGCAGAGCGACTTTCGAGAGCTTTCGCATTTTTACGCCTATCCTTGGCATTAATAAGTGATGGTCGCCTACGGACTCGCCGAACGCGCGGCGGCGATTATTTCACTGAGTAATTCCGCGAATCCATGCACGCGGCAAACGCGCGCTGGAACGTATCGATTCCTTCCTGATGTTCGCGCTGCAACTCTTCCGTTTGTTTCTTGAGTGCCGCTGAGGCTTGTGCCGCTGCCTGCTGCTTGGATTGCGCGTTCGCCGCCGCTTGCTGTTGCGCCGCCTGTACCTCCTCGGCGCTCGGACCCTGGGGAGGCGGCACCTGGGCATCGACTCCCGTGCGTTGCTTCGCCATTCCGTAACGTTCGCTTTCGTCCTTCAACTGCTGATCGGCACTCTGTCCGTTCTTCGGAAACGCGAACATGTCAATCGTCTGCGCGGGTGAGCAGGCAGGAGCAGCAGTCGGAGCCCCGGCCTGCCCAGGTTGCGTTTGAGCCGACGCGACGGATGCAGCCGACAAGATTAATGCAAAGCAGATGGTCGACTTCGAAATCATCCTTCCATTCATTTCAGAGACCCCCGAGTTCAAACGGAACGCTCACGCATGAGAGTTGTTTATCGCAGGGCGGTGAGGATTGAAATTGGAAGAAATAGCACGCTGGGTGGGTAAAACTACCACGGCGAGCGATTGGCGAGACAATTTCACGCTGAATGCCCGTTAGTTCTCTTTCAGTTTGGCGGCATAAGTTCTTGTAGTCGTGGAGATGACGAGATGGCGATATTAGAATCCTTGCAACCGCGGCGCTGCAGAGGACAACTCCTAACAGTAACAAATCCGGGATTTCGGCAACTCTCATTCCTGCGGGAACGGTGAAACGAATTCGCGTCCCTCTAACGCTTCATTGATGGCAAATACCAGGTCTGTTCTCAGGCGCGCTTTGACGACGTAGCCCAGCCCGCCTGCGCGTTTCGCAGCAGCCAATATGTCTAAGTCTTGGTGAACAGTGAGGAAGACCACGGCGACGTTCGAGCCGCCCTGTCGAATCTGCTTGGCAACCACGATTCCGCTCATCACCGGCATCGAAATGTCCAGAATGACTACGTCCGGGTGTAGTCTCTTCTCGGCTTCAACCGCAGCTCTACCATCGGATGCTGTACCCACCACCGTGAAATGTGCTTCCAGCATGGGGACCACGGTCTCTAGCACCTCGGCGTTATCGTCCGCTACGAGTATTCGAATACGCGCTCGCTCCTTCTCTGTCACTGGCTAACTCGCTTCCGAGGTGAAAGACGCGGTCTAGACTGACTGGGTCCGGTAAACAAAGTAAGGATGCAGGCGAGATATGGCTATTGGTAGAAATGATGCTTGAGGCAGAAATATTTGAGGGGGTCACACGCTGACAATTCGATGCTTCACAGCGTAATGGTACAGTTCCGCATTGGTGGTAATCGCCAGTAACTCCATAACACGGTACTTGTGGGCGGCCACGGTTCGTAGGCTGATCGTCAGGACGTCGGCAATCTCTTTCATGGAGCGGCCCTCTGCCAAAAGCTGGATCACTTCTCGTTGCCGTGGCGTGAGCTCTCTGGCCTTGTCCGACTCAGGATTGCCACCTCGAAGCAACGAAGAAACGGCGCCGCTCGTGATTCGGGGCGATAGATATGACGCTCCTTTGAGCACCTCTTGGATTGCCTGCAACAGCTCCTTCGCAGCGGAATGTTTCAAAAGGTAACCAGACGCACCAGCCCGAAACGCCTCGGCGACCAGGTCGCTGTCTTGATCCATCGTGAGGACGATGACCTTGACTCTCGGCAAGAGCCGTTTAATCTGCTTCGTGGCATCCAACCCGTTCAGCTGAGGCATACCAATATCGACGACGATCAAATCCGGCTTCAAAGTTTCCGCTAAATGTAGCAGAGCACGGCCGTCACCGGCGATGCCAACTACATCGTAAAGCGGCTCGAGCATAATTTTCAGCGCGTCCGCCACGAGAACATGATCGTCTGCGAGCAAAATGCGTGGCTTATTCATGGTCCCCCCTATAGATCGTGTAGGTGCCGATTCATCGGGAAAGCCCCTGCATGGGATTGCGTCAGTGGCACTTCGGCCACAATTTCCGTGCCTTCCGTCGGAGAGGAATAGATCGCTATCGTACCACCGAGCAGTCGCAGCCTCTCGCGCATACTTGCTAGTCCTAGGCCTCCGCGAGCTGCCTTGGAGCTAGGATCGAAGCCGGCGCCCGCGTCGACAATTCGCAGACGAACGAGGGACGCTGTCCCAACAAATTCGACATGCGCCTGCTTTGCGCCACTGTGTTTTACAATATTATTAAGGGCTTCCTGCACGATTCGGAAGAAGCACAGCCCCACGTCTGGTGAAATCTCTTCCGGCATGTCGCGGTGTAGAAATTGGATGTGGAGGTGGTGTTGTTTGCCGATTTCTTGACACAAACCCTGCGCAGCGGGCAGAAGACCAAGATGGTGTAACTTAGACGAATGCAACTGATGAGAGAGCTTGTGAATGTCCGAGGAGAGTTCGGTGGTTCTTTCCCACATAGCTTGGAGACGCTCACTGAGCGCTTCATTTGCATCAGGTAAGCTCTGGCTCGCTTGCTCGAGCTGGATGGCGAGTAAGGCCAGACGCTGGCTGAAGTCGTCGTGCAACTCTCGGGAAATCCTGGAGCGTTCGTCCTCTTGTGCGCTAATCAAACGGCCACTTAGGTCGATAACTCCTTGCTCAGCGAGCACTTTGTCTGTCATATCAACACACGATCCAATATAGCCAGCAAAATCCCCCGCCGGCGTATATCTCGGGACGCCGGTATCGAATATCCAGCCATAATTTCCATTAGCCCGCCTCAAACGGTATTCGACTGAAAATGGCTGGCGCGCCTCGAAGCTGGAAACATACGTTCTGAGGCAATTTTCCAAATCGGTTGGGTGCACATTTTCTGACCAACCGTTCCCCCGTTCCTGATCCAACGTTCGTCCGGTGAACTGTAACCATTGTTTGTTAAAGAACGTATAGAGCTTGTCGGTCCCGGACATCCAAATCATGACGGGCGCCGTGTCAGCCATCGTCTGGAATCGCTGTTGGCTCTCTTGTAGTCCATCTTCGGTCCGCTTGCGCACCAATGTACTGGCAAATACGTCCGCCACGACCCGGAATTGTTCAATAACTTTGTCGGACACGCTGGTTTGGTGAAACGAAGCGAACGCCAGACATCCCATCGTTAACCCACCGGTACGCATTGGAACGATTGCTACAAACGTATAGTCCTGCTCGACCAGAAAAGCCTGTTCTTTGTGCGCAGAGGCCAACAAATCCTCGCCACGGCGCATCACAGAGTCTCTTCCGTCCAGCAAATTCGACACAATCCACGGAAATTCGTGCCGGCTGAACACCTGCGGGCTGGAAGCAATTCCCTCGCAAGCAACTGAATAGCGAAGTTGAAATTTATCGTCGTGCGGAGTGGTCTCATACAGGCAGACTCGATCCAAGCCGAGGAATTCCCTGAGCTTTTCTAATGCCTTCTCAATCTCAGGATTCGTTCGGTCCGCCGAAACGCTAGCGAAACCCGCAGACAAATCGGAGACCAGAGATTCGAAGCTAAGCTCGTACCTGAGCAGGCTCTCGGCACGCGTGCGACGGTTCCGTTGAACGAGGAGATAGATTATGAGAATGCTTTGAAGCAAAACAAACGCCACCGCGCAGAGAATCCAGCGTCTGTAGAGTTGCCACGGGGAAAGGACTGCGAATCTGACAACGCTCCCGGGAGGTAGCGCGCTTTCGCTCAAGCCAAACCGGCGAAGCTGCTGCCAATCGAATACATAAGAGGAAGCCGCGGCAACAGGCGGGATGTCGGCCGGCTTCTCGCCCCGAAGAATTCTGTCGCCAATTTCGGCAGCCTGCTTGCCCTGTGCCTCAAAACTCACGACCGAGCCCCCTACGATTCCGAAGCCGATGAACCCATCCGATAGACCGTAAATCGGAGCCGAGGACGCAGCGGAAAGAGAAGGAATCAGGTCTCGAGGAATGTATGCGCGACCGGCTCCGTCACGTTCAACGGAGATATAAAGCACAATCGTATCCTTCGGCAGTTTGCCGAGTCGTGACCGCATCTCGTCGACCGAGATGTCATTCCAATAGTTAATCTCCCAGTTGGTCCCTTCCGGAGGTGGAGTCCTCCTCGCCACCGCCTCCAGATGGCGATCCCAGTTGGTAGTACCGTTGATGACTATGAGCCGGTGTGCGCTCGGCTGTAATCGGGCGGCGGCCGCGAGAGTACCCTTAAAATCCAGCGACATCCAGACGGCAGTCGAATCAGCAGGTAAAATTCCTCGAAGGGGCGCCGTCGATTCTACACCGCAGAAAATCGTCGAGACGCCCGGAAATAGAGTTTGCTCCGCCATACCAATTGCTATGACGAGATCGATTTTTTGATCCCGGTATTTATTGCGGTACCACGCTACCTGCGCCGCTTGGTACTTCGAGTCAGGGAAAAGATTGGCATCTAGATGTTCGCTGTAGAACTGGATTTCAAGTTTATCGCCGAGGACCGACCGAATGCCGTTGTCCACCGCTCGTTCCGCGGGCTGGCTCATATCCTGTTGATAAATCAGGAGCACCCGTTTCAGCTCGCCCCCAGCGGGATTTTCGCCGCTGGCTCGGGCTGCGCGAGTGCACCAAACAATAGTGGTGATAAGGATCAAGGCGACCGAAGTGCGGCCCCGAAATCGCCGACTTAGGGGCACACATGAGGCACTCGCGGACTCGGGAATGAAACTATATCTACTCATGGCGATTTATGGCTGGGGCGGTTCTGAGAATCGAGCGTTTCGCGGATACCATTGTCCAATCCTTCTTAAATCCGCCCCATCTTCGAAGGCTAGAACGAGCTTCGACTTGGCTCTTTTAGCGAAACCAGTGGTTCATTGAAACTGTCAGAAGTTACTATTTTGGCAGGATAATTTGGCCAACGCAGCACTCCGCCGCCGTTCGCGTTCGAGCCTATCGCGCACGCGCTTGAGCGCCCTGACGGCACTCTAGTTGAACCAATGTTCACAATCAAGCGACTTTCCACGCGACCAACCCGGAAACACGCTTTCAGAACTGCATCGCCGGCGGAAGATAAACACGTTGCGCTCTCGAGTTACTTTTTCCGCTGGAAAGTGGAAGTATTGCCGATTCTCCAGCCCCCCGGCGAGCGCTATATCGTTGGCGCGAATGTTGGAGCCGCGCACGTCGGTCGGGAATGCCATTTTCAGGAATCCCACCCAGAGCACGTGGCCGACGTCTGGGAAACGCCAAGCCGATTCCGCGACGTGCGGAACTCCAGTTAGTTGCCACGGATACCTCTCACTCCGCACGCGCGCCTGCAAATGCATCCCATGCGTTCCACCCTTCACCGGTGCGAGTCTTTTTGATCCCGAGGACAAGGCGGTGTTCCGCAGTAATCATCTTCCCAGTCAGCAATTGCCCGCACCTCTGCAGGTAACCAAGTAAGGGGCACTTGGAGGCAGAATTATATTAGTTCTTAATTAAATGACTGGTAACCTATGAATTTCGATTTCGGAACGACGCGGCCTTATACCTAGGCTCCTACGTCCGTGGAGTAATACTCTCAGGCGGAAGTGAGGCGGAGCTCGACTGTTCTTTCTGCTGCACGGCCTGAGATCTGCAGCGTGACAGGTCGTCTTACCGCATCCCTGTCATTTTTAACAATACCCCCCCACAGTCACAACTGAAACTATCGAACACGAGAAATGAGCAGCGGGGAGTGCGAAGACCAACACGTAGCTCGCATTTCGCAAAATCGTCGCTAGGGGATATTCATGTGTGCGAGCGGGCATGAGAGCGGGGACGTGCAGCGTCGCCGCTTCTTGGTCCTGCTCTTGGTCATGGCGCTGTCGGTCCTTTTTACTGGCCAGCTCCGGGCACAATCCGCTTCCGCCGGCGCACTCACTGGCGTGACGCTCGACCCCTCCGGTGCCGCGATTCCCGGCGTGAATGTTCAAATCATACGCCGAGACAGCGCTATAACACTGTCTGCCACTTCTGATGATCAGGGCAGGTTTGGGTTTCAGTTGCTGACACCCGGCAGCTACGAGCTACAGGCCGTCAAGCCGGCGTTCGATCCATTACAACTTGACGACATCGACATCTCGGTCACCGAAACGCTTCGAATCGAGCTGCGCCTTCACCTCGCAACGGTCGCTGGGCATGTCGAAGTGTCCTCTGGGGCGACTATGGTTCAGACCGAGGATTCCGCTCTCGGTCGGGTGGTCAACGGAACCGCGGTAACCGGGCTTCCGCTGGCTACTAGAAACTTTGCGCAAATCGCTGCTCTCTCGCCCGGGGTCGCCTCCGGGGTCTTCAATGCCGCCGAGCTGGGTCCGGGCGGAATTGCACTATCGCAGATCAACAATTCCAATGACGGGATTTTCGTGCACGGAGCGCGCTCTTATAACAATGACTCCCAATTGGATGGCGTTGATGTCAGCGACGTGCAGAGTACCGGCGCAGCAAGCGGCGGAATTCCCATTCCCAACCCGGACGCCATTGAGGAATTCAAGGTTCAGACCGCCCTTTACGATGCAGCGTACGGGCGCTTTGGCGGCGGCAGCATCAGTTTAGTTACCAAGTCGGGCGGCAACTCTTTCCACGGATCGTTTTTCGAATTCTTCCGCAACAGTGTTCTGAACGCGAACGAATTCTTCTTGAAGGAAGCAGGCCAGCCGCGGCCCTCACTCCAGCAGAACCAGTTTGGATTTGCTGCCGGCGGTCCAGTTCACAAGGACAAATTGTATTTCTTCGGCTCGTATCAAGGAACTCGCCAGACGAACGGCCTAGCCGCAGGTCAGAATCGGATTGCATGTACAGCCACATTGCGTACGCCGCCGCTGACCGATGATAGAACACCCGCTGCACTTGGAAAATTATTCGGCGGCATGAGCGGCGCTTTGGGAGGCGTAGCCGTGCGGCCGGATGGATCGAATATCAACCCAGTCGCTCTCGCGCTTCTGAATTTCAAATTGCCGGACGGGGCTTATTTGATTCCTACGCCGCAGATGGTGGACTCCACTCAGCCATTTGCGAGCCAAGGCTTCTCAGCCTTTACCGAAGCTTGCCATTTTAACGAAGATCAATTTGTGACGAATATCGATTATGTTGCCTCTCCAAGAAGCACAATTTCCGGCCGGTTCTTTTTTGCCGATGACAATCAGCTGGTCGCGTTCCCGGGCAATGGCTTAAATCCCGAAGGGAATATCAGTGGATTTCCGAGTCCTGGTGATTCTGGCTTCCGAGTTTTCTCCTTTGCTCATACCTACACGTTTAGTTCCGCCTGGCTCAACGAAGCGCGGTTCGGCTATGTCCGCACCAGGGTCGGTACGCGAGCCGAGACTCCGTTCAGCTGGTCGGACGTTGGTGTTTCGGAAGGTCCAATGAGCGATGCAAATGCGCTACCCAGTTTGAACATTCTTGGTTCTGTCAGCATTGCGCCCGGGTTTCCGCGCACCTACACGCAAAACAGCTTCATAATCAACGACACCCTCAGTTTCGTCCACGGGGCACATAGTTTTCGGTTGGGAGGTTCGCTCACTCGCTTGCAGGACAACCTCGATGTTGCCGGGCTTGGATCATTTCTGCAGTTCCTTAGTTGGCCGGATTTTCTATTGGGCCTGGATGCCGTTGAAAACGGCACTGGAACGTTCAGCAACGTCTTTGCTTCAGTCGACGTTTTTGGACTGCTGAATCGTGAATACCGGGTATGGGAGGGCGCAGCGTTCGCGCAGGACGACTACAAGGTCACCAGATCGCTGACCCTCAATATGGGAATACGCTACGAACGGCTCGGTCAATTCGGAGACAAGTTGGGCCGAAACTCTAGCTTTGCTGCGACCCAGGCCGACCCAAATCCCCCGGCTGGCGGAAGTCTGGCAGGTTATATTGTGGCTTCCAATTTTCCGGGCACTCCCCCAGCAGGTGTTCTGCGCGCGGCTAACACGTTCGGGGACTATGGCGCGAATCCAAATACAATTGCTCCGCGATTCGGCTTTGCCTGGCAGATCTTGCCCGATACTGGCCGGTTGGTGCTCCGGGGAGGTTATGGCATGTACTATTCACGTCCCACCGGCCAGGTTTTCAGTCAATCAGTGGTCAGCGCTCCGTTTGCCTTGCCTCGCCTGAATGTAGGGATGGCCAATGCGGGCGCAACATTTGCAGACCCGTTTCAACAACCATTCCCGACGCCAAGCTCCTTTCCCTTATTCGTTCCCTACGGCATCGGTACCTCATCAACGCTCAACACGGTTGCGCCAGGTTTTCGTCCCGCGCTAATTCAGCAATTCGGATTGAATCTCCAGGGAGAGCTCTACCCGGGTTGGTTGCTGGAGGTCGGATACGTCGGCACGGAAGGCAGTCACTTGCAGCGATTTCGTTCCCTGAATCAAGCTATGCAAGCCACGCCGGACAATCCCATCAGGGGCGTCACCTCGGACACCTTGGCGAATATCCCATTGCGAGTTCCCGTTCCAGACATAGCCCCAGACTCACTTGACGAAGTCGAAACAGAAGGCAGGTCCTGGTACAGCGGATTGGAAGTCAGCCTGACCAAGCGAATTAGTCACGGCTTGCAATTCCTCGCTTCCTACACCTTTTCCAAGACGCTTGATACCGACGGCGCGGACATCGACAGTAACTCCGCAGGTAATTCAATTACATTAGGAGACCAGAACTCGCCCAGCCAACGCTGGGGACGTGCGAGTTTTGATCGCGCTCAACGATTTGTCTTCAGCTCAACTTGGACGCTCCCGAGTCCCGCCGGAGGAATACGACGAGCCGTCCTGGGAAACTGGTCCGTGGCGGCAGTCGCAACCATCCAATCTGGCACTGCTCTCACGATTGCCGATACGAATTCCAATAATGTTTTTGGAATTAACGAAGACCGCGCTCAACTAACAGGCTACTGCACGAAGAACCAGTTGGTAATGGCGGGGTCGGTCGAATCGAAACTGAACGGATACTTCAATGCATCCTGTTTCACGACTCCGCCGGTAATCGGCGCGGACGGCATTGGGACAGCGTTCGGAGACAGTGCGACCGGATTAGTAACTGGTCCCGGGCAAGCGAACCTGGATCTTGCACTCTCCAAGACGCAAACGCTTGCGTGGTTCCATGAAAGAACGGACCTTGAATTCCGCGCGGAATTCTTCAATGCGTTCAACCATCCGCAGTTTGCGAATCCCGACAGCAACTTCTCGTCCCCGACCTTCGGCGTCATCAGTAGCGCGTCTGTGAGTGCACGCATCTCGCAGTTGGCGCTCAAGTTCAGTTTTTAGCGCCCGCGTGGCCCGGCTGCGCCGTTGGACCTGATTTTGGGTTCAACAGTAACCCGGGGCCAGTCCCTGGGGCGAGCTATATGGCCGCAGCGTCTCCCTCCTTCTAATCCTCAGGCCTGAGCAGTCCGTAATTGCAGAAGCGGTGGCTGTGCGTACTCGTGTGCGCGATTGGTCTTTCATGGTCGATCAGGATTGCTCGCGTGCAAGGAATGAGAAAGGCTTGTTAGATTCTCCGCATGCACGCGAACGACGCCGCCGCGCGGACTGTCAATATCCGCGATCAGCGTGAACGAGATGGAAATGACCAGCGGCAGAACGACAAGCAGCGTGGCTCTAGCTCCGCCGCGACGCGCGCCGTAGCCGATTAGTAGGTTGCAACAGACAGCGATGGCCGCCATCAGACACCATGCTGCCGTGGGAATGCGGTTCAGCCAAGCGGCTTGCGTGTATCCCTTGGAGTTCAATACGTCGTTCATGCCCGTAGCGGTGATAGTGAGGGGCGGTGTCGGTTGCGCCGCAGCCGGAAGCTGGACGTCTGACCACAGTTCGGCCTCCAGTTGGGCAGTGGCGGCATCAATCTGCGCCAGCTCCTGGTCATCGCGGGTTTTATAGAACAAAATGCGCTGGTCGAGATAATCCTTTAGCAGCCCTCGGACTTTCGCCGCGTTGGGCGCGGGCAGGAAGTCTGCTCGGACGTACTCCGTGCCGATGGCGTTGGCCTCTGCTTCCTCGAGCGTTTTGCGTTGATCGTAGCGGGTAATGGCCATCGAAAAACTGAATCCGATGATGAGGCCGAGCAGCGTCAGAATGGCGGACATGACCATCCCGAAATCCTCGTGCTCGTTTTCTTCAAGGCTGCGGCGGCGCTTGCGAAAGAAAATGCCGATGCGCACCGAAAGCCAGAGGGTCATCAGTGAAATGGTCAAAACGAGGAACGAAAATCTCAGAACGTAGCTCATATAGGGATGCCTCCTGTTCAAGCGTCGCCAATTTACAGCATCTTGCAGGAGATGGACCGAATTATCGGGAGGACCGGGATGGAGTATCGCGAAACCTCGTCGAAAGAAATTCAGATGCCTGATTAACAGTTTGTTGAAAAACCCATTCCCTTTGCAACTTTAAGTCGCAAGACTCGTCTGAAGGAAGAAGGTCACGGGGAAACACGAATGGCTCAGGAGAGCATTTCGCGAGGCTCAGCCCAGAGCGGAAGCATGCATCGTGGTTTGAGAGTTACCAGAAGATTTTGAGTTCTTTGTACAAGCCGAATTTCTCGTCGCAAGTGACCACCGGGATCTTTTCGCACACGGCTGGGGCGATGACTTCGGGTTTCGGCCGGCGCCATTTCCACCGCAGGGTGTTCTTGCGGCACGGCAATTCTGCGCTGTGCGCTGCCGGTCATTTTGAGATTCGCAAAAGACTCCCTTCGGTCTCCCACGGGTTATTCGCATTGTGTGCCAAATGCGACATAAATCGCCGAGCCAATAATCCAGAGTAGCTCGTCGGGTTTCTGAATCCGACGATCTTGAGTTTGGAGGAGACCACTATGTTCGGATATGGATTGATTGGAACCCTAGTCGTTATCGTTTTGGTCATTTGGATCGTACGCGCTTTGTAAACGCGAAATCGCATTCGTGACGGACCCCTCGAGTCTGCAAACGGTGGGGGCTGGTGCCCGTCACTTCGCCGGCGCTAACGACCGGATTCGATCAGTGTCCAAAGTTACTTTCGCGCCCCAGCCTGTCACACCAGCAAGCGGAGCGACCCGCGCGTGGGTGAGCAGACGTTCCAGCTTACGAACATCGTACGCACCGAGCTCCCGCGCACGCTTTTTGCATCGCATTCCGCGATCCTTAAATCTTGTGCAGCAGGCAGACTGGTTCGAATCACGTCAGGTTTACGGAACCGTGGGCCCGAGAGCAAAAATTCGACCGGCAGGTTTTTTGAACGGAAAGCGTAGATACCACGAAGCGGGCGAGACGCGCGAGTGAACCATCGAAGCACGCGCGAATGCTAACAAGTCTTGAAACTCATTGTTGTCGGCGATCCGTAGAGCCGCTAAATAGGCTTCACGCGCTGGCCCAATTGCAGCGATGTCAATACGACCCCAAGTGAGTGGAGTGCTGCCATATTTCACCGCGACAACATCGGCCAAAAGTCTCGCGTGGCTTCCGTTACCGTTGGGAAATGGATGAATCCACACAAGTCTGTTATGAACTCGAACAGCAACCTCATCAATTGCATAGGTTTTATTCGCGTGCCAATATTGTGCGTCTCCGAGCAGCACCGGAATACTGCTTCGAATCTCGTGAACTAAAGCCCCAATTTTCTTCTCGGTATTTCGATATCGACCGGCCCATTCCCACGTCTGATCGAACATTCTTCTATGGAGTTCGCGAACGTAAGGTTCTCTCAACGGGTCACGGAATCTGAGACGACGTGGGCTCAAGGCCCAATTGTAACCGTCGAGAATATTATTACGTTCAAACTCGTCCAGTTCCCTCTTTAGAGATAGATCAGGAATTAAGCCGTCCAGTTCATCGGGATCAAGCGGAGTATTCCCCGGACTTCGCGTTGCGATCATTCTGCTCGCTCAGACCGGAGGAAGAACCTACAGCGAGGGCTTTCCGCTTCGCTGGTCTCAAGTGGATTTGGATGCCAAATTGATCCGCTTGAACAACAACGTAAAAACCCCAGTTCGGCGGAGCCCATTCCTTTGTCTCAGTACGCCTGCGACGTCTTGCAGGCATGGAAAAAGGAAGGAGCTTCAAAGAGCGAGTATCTCTTCCCGAGCCCGGTTCTGCCAAACCGGCCCATCTCGACGGTGAAAACCGCGTGGAAAACAACGTTGAAACGAGCAGGCGTGCCGGCGTTTCCGATTTACAACCTCCGACACGTTTTTTGTACTCGTCTCTGCGAAGTAGCACCGGATGCGGTCGTCGAGCGCGCCATGCGCCACACGAGTCCGGAAACCAAGCGTCATTACCAGTTGGGGATGGCCGGCCCGGTTCGCAATGCGGTAGATAAAGCAAACAAACGACTGTACGGAAAACGAGTGGCGTTCCATTTTCGTGACAGTCAGGCCGCCAAAAGCGAGAAGGTGAGAATCGCCGTCTGTAACGGATTGAAGAAGAAAGAGAAGTTGGCTCCCCTTCGTTGACACGTATCGAACTTTTTGGCTCGGTCCTGGTTCCGGAGCACGAGAGTTATTGCTAGCCGTTCTATCCTTCGCCGGGTAATCGCTCCCAGAGCCGGCTTCTGAATGGAGGCATGCGATTCCCCTACTTGTAGTGCTCGGGAGGCGAAGGTAGCTCCGCTTGCGAGCAACATTGAGATGCTGCTCCGGAGAGCTCTTGGATTTTACCTAGCTCGTCAAAGCATTCGCCGGACATGAGCGAATCTGTGCTCTCTTCCGAAGTAGCAGACCGTGCAGTAGGATTTGAGCGGTTCCAAGCGATCGGCTTGCTCTACGGCTTGTGCCGGGCGTTAGAGATGGCCCGCAAGTTTTCTCCCGCATGCCTGGCGCCGAAGATGGGGCATTCCTCACCAAATCGTGTGAACCACTTTGGACCGACGGATCTCACGGTCGGCAGTAAGTAACGACAGCCCCTCGACAAGTGCCGTCGCTCCGATAATGCGATCCACAGGATCTTTGGGATAAGCCGCTGGAAGATCCACAGCGCGCGCACACGCTCGGCCGGTGATTGGCAGAACGACGAACCGGGCTTCGATTTCCTGCAAGAAAGATTCGAGACTGATGTCGAGCCGGAGCCGGCCCTTTCTTGTAAGCGTCGCCAGCTCCAAGAGTGTAATATCGGAGATTGCCAAGCCTTCCGCTTTCGCGCGCGTATCGTCGATTGCGCTCCTTGCCTTTTTGGAGAGCTGAGCTTGGTCAAACGCTAGCCAAATCACTACGTGGGTATCTACAATAATCACCTGAGCTCGCCCCACTCATCAGGCGAAACCGCCGGCGAAACGATGTCTCCATTTACAACGCCCTTACCGGCGAGGAAATCATAGATCTCATCTGTGTCGGTGCTCACCGGGACGAGTTTCGCCACCGGTTTGCCATGTTTAGTGATCACAACAGTTTCGTGCCTGGCTTGAACCTCGTCCATGACCGCTAGGCAATTTGTTTTGAAGGAACCTGCTGCCATCTTCTTCATCTCAAGACTCCGATATTACTATGGTCATCATACCATGGTTGTATATCGACTAGCAACTTCTTATTCATCCAAGGAAGACATCGCGCTCGCCTGGCTTTGCCCTTACCTTCGCTTGTCTTGCACACCTGCCGGAGATGTAATACAATTACTTCATGAAGAGTCTGACCGTACGATTGCCCGAGCCACTGGTGGCGGACATTGAGGCGGAATCGCGTGGACGGAAGATCTCAAAGTCGGATGTAGTTCGCGAATGGCTCGAGCGTGCACCCCGCCAGCGGCGGCGCACTGCCTCCCTCACTGCCATCGCCGACCTTATCGGATCGGTGGATGGCCTACCGAGCGACCTTACTGCGCGGAAGAAGGAGTATTTGCACGCCAAAGGTTATGGCCAGAAACGTCCTCGTTGACGCTGGATTCGTTGTAGCGTTGCTTAGCGGTCGCGACGCTCACCACCAATGGGCCGTGACGCAAGCCTCTGAACTGCCTCCGCCTTGGTTCACGTGCGAAGCCGTTCTGTCCGAGGCTTTTCACCTTCTCGGAGAGCTTGGTACCCCCAATCTCGGCGCACTACTTCGCCGCGGCGCTCTGCAGATCGCCTTCACACTTACCGAGAACGTGGGGCCAGTCGTGAAGCTGATCGAGAAGTACTCCAACGTTCCCATGGGCTTCGCCGATGCTTGCCTCGTTCGCATGACCGAAACGCTTGCCGATCCCATCATCCTCACTACCGACCAAGATTTCCGAGTTTACCGTCGCCACAGCCGTCAAGTGGTTCCCTGTGTGACGCCCGAGTGATCTTGCCGCCGCTTATTTCTGCCGAAACTGAACATGGCTTTTCTGCTTTCTGAGGCAAATCTAATCTAAGACAGTGGACCGCGTTCTGCACAAAGAATGCAACCTACATGGCAAAGATGGAATTCAACACAGGCATCGAAACACTGACGATCTTTCTCGTTTCTGTTGTGGCAACTGTGCACGAGAGAGCTTTGTTCTCACTACGGAGCCCGGCGGTCCCTGCCGCGGAGTGTGACCCGCAGACTTAAGGGAGTGACGCAAAAAAGAGAATCTGACCGCTCAAATCGAACTCTCCTCCCATCGGAGTTCCGCTGAACGATCCCGCGCGGGATCGTTCACTCGCACCTCACCACTCGTGCGATCTAGGCAGCGCCATCATCGACTGTACGGCTGCCGAGCATTCGGTTCCGAACCGAAGGCTTGCCCCCATTTCACGGGCAGCATGTCTCAAAATGCTGGGCTTTTCGCTAATTTCAGTGGCCTTGCCGCACCACAATTTCCGTGCCCACTGCTACGTTTTTACTACGTTCGGCCGCAAGCGGAACAGGAGGAACCGAAAACCGTCTCTAACTAATTGACTACAAAAGAGGAAGTTGGCTCCCCGGGCTAGATTCGAACTAGCAACCCTTCGGTTAACAGCAGATGTGGTCGAAAATCTAACTGCCCTATCTGGTGTCGCTTACGAGAAACTGGGAGCCATTCTCCCCGGTATGGTTGCACCCAAAGCTGCACCCAACCCGTGAAATGCCCAAACGCGACATGATTCACCGATTTCGACCGGATGACTTGAGTCAGTTCGTTCCGAACCCAAGGACGAGATCGAGGCCCGCAGCTTCGGCGAATGCCTTGAAGTCCCGGTCCCGCGTGAGAAGAGGAACATCTCCGTCGATACA